>QWCH01004313.1_pt1 | contig 13180 bp, 7 predicted proteins | sample 1972671 | NCBI WGS metagenome assembly QWCH01 (sample SAMN09866713, study PRJNA288562) | Human gut metagenome isolate term3_stool, whole genome shotgun sequencing... | isolation source: gut | host: Homo sapiens | place: USA: California | reverse complement strand
GGGTGCCTCGGAAGTCGTCGGTGCCACAATGCTGACATTGCACTTATAGGTTACTTTCTGTGCGCCCTGGCTCACCTTAATATCAATGGAGGTTCCCTGATCCACATAGGAACCATGGGAATAGCTCTGATAGCAGATCATGCCCTCTCCCACTTCATCGCTGTAAATATGGGTCACACTGCCTACTGTCAGTCCGGCCTCGATTGCTTCCACCGTACCATCCTGCTCTGACAGTCCGATCAGGTTCGGCACGCGGATCTTCGTATCTTCCTTTCCCAGGCTTACGGTAACGGTGATCACACTGCCTTTCGGCGCCTTATTTCCATCTGCGGGAGTCTGGGCGATCACGCGTCCTGCTTCTATGGTGTCGGAATAATCCTCTGTCTTATTGACCAAAAAGCCCTTGCTTACCAGCTGTGTATTCGCCTCGTCAAAAGTAAGTCCCACCACATTCGGAACTTCTACGCCCTGGGTTCCGGCGCTTGCCGTAAGTGTTACCTTGCTGCCCTTGTCAATCTGGGCACCCTCGCTGACGTCGGTACTGATCACCACACCTTCTGCCACGGAATCAGATTCCTCATATACAACTTCCGTCAGAATTCCCAGTCCGGTCAGTGTATTTCTCGCATCATCCACATTCATGCCCTTCACATCCGGCATGGCGACTTTCTCTGCCTCTTCTTTGGTTTCCTCCGTAGTGATGATCGGGCCGGAAGGATTATTGCCTTCGTTCTTTTTCCCGCCGAAGATCTTCACCGCCAGTACGATCAGTATAATACAGATCACCACTCCCGCAACGATTGCCAGAACCGTTGTCACGCGTTCCATCTTGGGATCGTAATCATAATCATCCTCTCCCTCTGCCTCTTCATCATTCTCATACATGGCTTCTGTATCGGAACGTAGGCGCATCGTCTCATCATGATCCTGTTCTTCATACTCCCGGCCACTCTGATACGGAACTTTTCTCTTGATCTGTGCCATATCTTCATCCGAGATCATTCGGGTGCCGCCTTCCATATCCGGATCCTTGTTCACGACAAAGTCCTCCTCCGGATTGATCAGGGACTGCTTCAGGTCTGCAATCAGTTCTGCCATGTTCTGATATCTGCGGTCCGGTGATTTCTGACAACACTTTAATACAATACTTGCAACGCTGGAAGGGATCTCCGGCACGAATTCCTTGGGAGAAGGCATTTCTTCCTGAATATGCTTGATGGCGATCGCTACCGTCGTCTCCCCATTGAAGGGGACTCTTCCCGTAAGCATTTCGAACATGGTGATACCCAGTGAATAGATATCACTCTTCTCATCACTGTAACCGCCTCTGGCCTGTTCCGGAGACGTATAGTGTACACTTCCCATTACATTGGAAGTGATCGTATTGCTGGTCGCTGCCTTGGCAATACCGAAATCCGTGACTTTTACTTTGCCGTCTTTGGAAATAATGATATTCTGCGGTTTGATATCCCGGTGAATAATATGATTATTATGTGCTGCCTCAATGCCCATACTCACCTGGATGGCAATGCTTACTGCTTCCTTGTAAGACAGACGGGCCTTTTTCTCAATGTACTTTTTGAGGGTAATGCCCTCCACCAGTTCCATTACAATATAGTAGATTCCGTTTTCTTCCCCTACATCATAGACATTTACGATATTGGGATGCATCAGTCCTGCTGCCGCCTGGGCCTCAATACGGAATTTGGATACAAAATTAGCATTCTCGCTGAATTCCTGCTTCAATACCTTGATCGCCACATATCGGTTCAACTTATGACATTTTGCTTTATAGACATCTGACATACCGCCGGTTCCGATTTTCTCCAGAATCTCATAGCGATCGCCGATCATCATTCCTATTTTGATCATTATTGCTCTCCATTCTTATATAACCTAAGTAACTAAGAGTATTATCTGTCTTATGCGCACGGCTCAATAAGGATAACACTGATATTGTCTCTGCCGCCGTTTGCATTGGCTGCCTCTACCAGACGCTCTGCTTTCTCCACAAGATCTCTTGCACCACTGATGATCATGCGGATCTCTTCATCTTCCAGCATATTCGTCAGTCCGTCCGAACACATAAGGACAGTATCGCCTTCCCTGAGTTCTACGGTAAAAAAGTCCGGCTCTACATGATCCTCCGCACCTACCGCTCTGGTAATAATATTCTTGTCAGGATGATTTCTTGCATCCGCACGGTCTAATCCGCCCATGCGTATCATTTCCTCTACAAGAGAATGATCCCTCGTAATCTGCCGTATCTCACGATTCACCACATAAAGTCTGCTATCACCCACATTGGCCACCTGTAAAAATCTGCCCATGCAGGATGCCACCACAACCGTCGTTCCCATTCCTTCCAGCTTCTTGTCTTCGCCGGCTCTCCTGCGGATCACCTCATTGGCTTCCTCGATCGCTCTACGGAAAATCAGCGTGGGATTTTTTTCAAAAGAACTCTGCATCTCAGCCAGCATGGTCTCTACTGTCACTTTGGATGCATAATCTCCCGCATTATGTCCGCCCATACCGTCCGCTACAATAAACACGTTGGGCAGATTTCCCACCGGTTCCTCAGAGGTATAGATATAGTCCTGATTTACTTTTCTTTTCCTTCCGATATCGGTTATGGAAAACGTCTTGAGCACGTCAATTTTCCTCCTGTGAGAGTCCGTCCGGGTTCTGCATCTCCTGTGTATGACGACGCCTTAACTGTCCGCAGGCTCCGTCAATATCCCGGCCCATCTCTCTTCTAATTGTAACATGTATCTTCTTACTTTCAAGTTTATTTTTAAACGCCTGAATATGCCCGGTATCCGACTGCACGAAGTCCCGCTCTTTAATCGGGTTTACCGGAATCAGGTTAATATGACAGCATAAAGGCTTTGCCAGAGCGATCAGCTCTTTGGCATCCTCTTCCGTATCGTTCACACCGCCTACCAGACTGTATTCAAAAGTGATCCGGCGCCCGGTCTGTTCAAAATAATACCTGCAGACTTCCATCAGTTCTTTGATGGAATACCTGTTGGCAATGGGCATCAGTTTTCTTCTTTTTTCATCTGTGGTTGCATGTAGTGACAATGCCAGGGTAATCTGCAGCTTCTCATCTGCCAGCTGTCGCATTCTCGGCACGATTCCGCAGGTGGACACCGTGACATTTCTCTGGCTGATGTTTAATCCATTCTCATCCGTCAGCAGATGCAGAAACTTTAGAATATTATCATAATTGTCCATGGGTTCTCCGGTTCCCATGACTACCACATTGGAGACCCGTTCCTGCGTCAGTCTCGTGATGGCATAGATCTGATCTAACATCTCCGAAGGCGTCAGGTTCCGCTCCAGTCCATCCAGGGTGGACGCACAGAATCTGCAGCCCATCCGACATCCCACCTGGGAAGAAATGCACACACTGTTGCCGTGTTTGTACTGCATCCACACGCTTTCCACCACATTGCCGTCAGACAGTTCAAATAAAAACTTTTTCGTTCCGTCGATCTTCGACTCCTGTATTCTGACAGGCTTTACACAGGTATATTCATACTTTTCCTTGCATTGTTCCCTGAATTTTGCGGAGAGATTGGTCATCTCGTCAAAGCTTCTCGCTAACTTCACATGCATCCACTCATACATCTGTTTTGCCCGGAAAGCTTTCTCTCCCATACTCTCCAGTTCGGTCTTCAGTTCCTCCAGATTCAGGGATTTGATATCTTTTTTACTATCCATGTCTTATATCTCACGTTCTTCTGCGCAGCCTTGCAAAGTAGAATCCGTCGGTCTCATCCGTTCCCGGCAGAAGTTGTCTCTCCTCCTCTAAAACGAACGGGAACTTTTCCGTGATCCATGCTGCCATGTTCTGATTCTCTTCTCTGTTGATCGTGCAGGTGCTGTACAACAACACGCCACCCGGCTTCACATACCGCCATCCGGCTTCCACAATCTGCCTCTGCAGTTCATGGATAGATTTAAGGCCTTCCGGTGTCACACGATATTTAATGTCTCTCTTTTTGCCCATGACACCTAAGCCCGAACAAGGGACATCCATCAACACAACATCCGCAGATGCTTCCCTCTCTGCGTCATAAACCGTGGCATCATGCACTTCCACTTTCACATTGGTGCGGTGCATACGCTCCAGATTCTCAAGGATCAAAGCCGTTTTATATTCTGACACATCGCGGGATAACACATGTCCCGCCTCTTTCGTATATTCTGCCGCCAGGATCGTCTTGCCTCCCGGTGCCGCACACAGATCCATAACAAAGTCTCCCGGCTTTATTTTTGCTGCTTTTACCGCCAGGGCAGAAGAAGCATCCTGTACAGTGAATTTTCCTTCGGCAAACCCGGGCAGCTCGCTGACGTTTTCCAGATTTTCCGCCAGATATACATAGGGAAGTTCCTTATGTGCGCTTAAGTGGACCCCTGTAGCCTCTATCTTTTTCTTAAGATCCTCACGGTCCGTTTCCGACAATTCCAGGCAAAAACGCAGAGATACCGGATGAATCTTAAGCAGTCCCATGAGAAGTGTTTCCGTTCTCTCCGTGCCGTATACCGGAAGCCACAGATTCACGATCCATTCCGGCATGGAATATTTTACGCTGAAATATTTTACAGGATCCGTAGGATCCGGCAGGGGCATTTTGTCCTTGCTACTGGATATATTTCGCAGGACGGCATTGACAAACCCCTTCAGAGTACGAAAGCCGCGCTTTGCCGCAATCTTGCAGGCTTCATTGCATACCGCACTGTCCGGCACCGCATCCATATACAGGATCTGATAGGTACTCATGCGGAGCAGACAACGGATCAGAGGCTTCATCTTGCGGACCGGAACGGAAGAAAACCGGTTCAGATAATAATCCAACTCCAGCTGTCTCTCTATGGTACCCTCTGTAACTCTCTTGATAAATGCCTTATCTCTGGGATCCAGGTAATCGTATTTATCCAGCACTGCTTTTATTAATTTATGGGAAAAATCCTGCCCCTTTTCCAGGTCCAGCAGGATCTCCACAATAATCTCTCTTGTATCGGTGGTTGCAGGCTTCCCCATGCTTAGTCTCTCCTTCTGCGGTTGCCGCCATACAACAGGATCAGACGAAGCAGCTGTAATGCGGAGGATGCTGCTCCCGCTACATAGGTAAGGGCTGCCGCTGTCAGCACCTTTTTACCACCGCTTACTTCTTCACTGCCTAACAGTCCGTATTCCTCCACCTTCACGATTGCTCTGCGGGAGGCATTGAATTCCACGGGAAGTGTCACCAGCTGGAAGATCACGGTCAGGGCAAATGCCCAGATTCCCAACTGGATCAATGTCTGGTTCCAGCTGAGCAGTACTCCTAAGAAAATCAAGGGAATACTTAAGTTGCTTCCGATGTTCACCACCGGTACCAGCGCTGCACGAACACTCATAGGTGCATAGCCATGGGCATGCTGGATCGCATGTCCGCACTCATGGGCAGCCACACTGACTGCGGTCACAGAGGTTCCGTTATAGTTGCTGTAGGACAATCGTACTGTATCCGTACGGGGATCATAATGGTCCCCATCCTTGGAATTCAGGCACTCGATCTGTACATTATATAATCCTTCTCTGTTGAGAATATTGCGGGCAGCTTCCGCTCCCGTCATTCCCCTCATATTCCGGACCTTACTGTATTTGCGCATGGTGGAGTTCACCAGCGCACTGGCCCCAAGGCATAACACCAGTCCGATCAATACCAGAAAATACGTAGGATCAAAATAATAACCATATCCATAATAACCACCGTACATAGCAAAGTCTCCTTTCTTATTGTCCTATTACTTATCTTGTTTGTCACTTCCCAGGATCTCTCCCGGCTTCACCTTCACGCCTAACAGGAAATCATGGGCTGTCATACGCTTTTTGCCTTCCAGCTGCAATTCCATGACCTTCAGACCGCCTTCCGACGCTGCCACTTCAAATGAGTCTTTATTTACCGTAAGGATCGTTCCCGGGGTTTCCCTGTGAGCCGTCACCATGGGAATTGCCTTCCAGATCTTTAACTGTTTTCCGCGATAAAATGTGTAGGCACTGGGCCATGGAGTGAGTCCTCTGATCAGTCTGTCCAGTTCGGCTGCCGTTTTGGTGAAGTCCAGTCTGCCCATTTCTTTGGTGATCAGTGCAGCATAGCAGGTCTTCGCGTCGTCCTGTTTTTCCGGGGTCAGCTTTCCTGCTTCTAAGAGCGGCAGTGCCTCGGTGATTGCTTCTCCGCCGAGCACCATAAGCTTGTCGTGCAGTGTTTCAAAAGTATCTTCCGAAGTAATGGGAATCTTCTTCTGATACAGCATATCTCCGGTGTCCAGTCCGGCATTCATCTGCATGATGGTCACACCGGTCTCCGTCTCTCCGTCGATGATCACTCTCTGGATCGGAGATGCACCACGGTATTTCGGAAGCAGGGATGCGTGAATATTCAGGCATCCGTACTTCGGCAGATCCAGGATCGCCTGAGACAGGATCTGTCCGAAAGCTGCCACAATATAGACATCTGCGGGATATTTTTTCAATTCTTCAATAGCCTCGGGAGTCTTGATCCTGCGGGGCTGGAATACCGGGATGCCGTATTTTACGGCACATTCCTTCACCGGTGGGAACTGTAACTGCCCGCTTCTTCCCTTTGCCTTGTCCGGCTGGGTCACCACTGCGGTGATCTCATGTCCCTGTGCGATCAAAGCTTCCAGAGCTCCCACTGCGAAATCAGGGGTTCCCATAAATACGATCTGCATAGCTTATCTCCTTCCCGGAATACTTATTCTTCTTCCTCATCCTCATAGGTCATGTCCTGCAGAGGACCTTCCGCCTTCTCCACATAGATATGTCCATCCAGGTGATCCAGTTCGTGGCAGATGGCTCTTGCCAACAATTCCGTACCCTCTACCTCGATGGGCTTCATGTTCACATCCAAAGCTACCGCTTTCACATAATTGGGTCTGGTCACGATACCAAACTTTCCGGGAACACTTAAGCATCCTTCCTGTCCGGTCTGCTCTCCTCTGCTCTCCACGATCCGGGGATTAATAAGAATATACGGATCCTCTCCGGTGGTGTCGATCACCACAATTCTCTTAAGTATACCCACCTGGGGAGCTGCCAGTCCCACGCCGTTGGCGTCATACATGGTCTCTAACATGTCCTCGATCAATTCCTTCGTCCGGGGAGTCATCTCCTTGACTTCCTTACAGGTCTTGGTCAGTACTTCATCTCCATATTCACGAATATTTCTGATTGCCACAGTTATTACCTCCTATAACACGTTTACCGGGTCAAAATCGAATTGTATACTCAGCTGTCTTGGCTGCCACTGTCTCAAAGTCTCCTCCACACAGTCTTTTACCGCCACCAGCGTATCATACTCCGCATGCTTCGCATAGAACACATACCGGTAAATATCGTTGATTTTACTGATATTTGCAGGGGTCGGTCCCAATATCTGCAAAAAGTCCATATTAGACTTTACCACATCTGCCAGCCTCTGGGCAAGTTGTTTTACGTTTTCTTCCTCTTTGCCGTAGATCTGCACCGCCAGCATATGCGCTGCGGGAGGATATCCCGACAGCTCTCTGTACAGGATCTCCTCCTCATAAAAGCTCTTATAATCCTGAGCTGCCGCGCAGGTAATGGCATAATGATCCGGCTGGTAAGTCTGGATCACCGCTTCTCCCGGAAGTGCCCCTCTGCCTGCTCTGCCCACTGCCTGGGTCAGCAGCTGGAATGTCCTCTCTCCGGCACGGTAATCCGAGGCGTTTAAGGACAGATCTGCCGCCAGGATCCCCACCAAGGTCACCTTCGGGAAATCATGCCCCTTCACGATCATCTGGGTGCCGATGAGCACATCTGCCTCTCCATTCGCGAAAGCGGACAATATTTTCTCATAGCTGTCCTTCGTCCGCGTGGTATCCGCATCCATCCGCAGCGTCCGCACCCCCGGATACAGTTCTTTCAATTTATCTTCGATCTGCTGGGTACCTGCTTTGAATCCCAGAATATATTTCGATCCACACTTCGGGCATAGCTTTGGCATGGGCTGCATATAGCCGCAATAATGGCAGATCAGCCTTCCCCCTTTATGTTCCGAGAGGGAGACATCGCAGTGGGGGCATTTCATGACTTCACCGCAGGCACGACAGGATACGAATCCTGCATACCCTCTTCGATTTAAAAACAGGATGGTCTGCTGCCCCTTGCTTAGCCGGTCTGTCATCAGTTCCTGTAACTTCCTGCTGAAAATAGAACGGTTGCCCTCCTTAAGCTCCTGCCTGAGATCCACCGTGTGTACCGTGGGCAGTTCTCCGCCGGTCAGGCGTTTCGTCAGATGGAACAGCCTGTATTCTCCCTTTCCGGCGCGGTAATACGCCTCTAAGGAAGGGGTCGCCGATCCCAGTACTACGCTGGCTCCGTACAACTTCGCCACTTCCATTGCCGTCTCTCTGGCATGATATTTGGGAGTACTCTCACTTTTGTAACTGTTCTCCTGTTCCTCATCCATGACGATCAGGCCGAGATTGGGGAATGGGGTAAAAAGTGCGGATCTCGGACCTATGATCACATCGATCTCGCCTGCTTTTGCACGCTCGCACTGATCATATTTTTCTCCGGGAGACAATGTGGAATTCATCACACTGACCCGGTCACCGAATCTCTGATAGAACCTAAGCAGTGTCTGGTAGGTCAGGGCAATCTCCGGAATCAGCACGATCGCCTGGCGTCCTTTTTTGATCATCTCGCCGATGAGCTGCATATACACTTCCGTTTTGCCGCTGCCGGTGATGCCATGGATCAGATAGGTCTGCTGTTTCCCGGCATCGAAATCCGCAAGGACTTCCGTTATGATGTACTGCTGTTCCTCACTCAACGTATTATATGTCGCCTCTCCCGCCTGTACCTTCACGGGATTCCGGTAGCTCTCGGAGCTGACAAGTTTTGCCGCGCCCACTTTTACGATACTGTTTACCGTAGCGGCGCTGACGCCCAGTTTCCCGGTAACCCATTCATAGGGAATGCTCTCCTGCTCCGACAAAGTTTTTAACAATCTGGCCTTCGCCACCTGTTTTTTCCGTTCGCACTCTCCCAGGAGAGATACTATCTCTTCCCTGCTCATCAGGCGCACCAGCTGTCTGTGCTCCAGTTTCTTCACGGTCTGCTTCGCCGGCAGGACCGTCTTCAGTGCCTGGATCATGGTACAACCGTAATTGCGCCGGATCCAGGCAGCCAGTGCGATCATTTTGTCCTCCACACCGGTCTCTTTTTCCGGCAGTCCTGCGATCTCCTTGATCTTCTCCGGATCGAACTGACACTGATCCCCTATACTGACCACGTAACCTTTGATCAGACGGTTTCCATTGCCGAAAGGGATCATGACGCAGGCTCCCGGCTCCAATCTGTCCCGCAGTCTCTCCGGCACCCGATACTGAAATGTCTTATCCAGTTTTTCATGAGAGATATCTACAATGATATCCGCATATAATGTATGCAATCTGTTTTCCTCTCTGTTCACCGGGCGCCCGGAAAGCTGTCTTATAGCCCCTGACCCGCTGCCGATCCGGGGATATGTCCCTCCATCAGGATATCCCGGATCAGATCCCGTTCATCCATGGGATGTTTCACGCCTTTGATCTCCTGGTAGTCTTCGTGCCCTTTTCCCGCCAGTACGATGATATCGCCGGGCTCTCCGTGTTCGATGGCATAAGTGATGGCTTCCTTGCGGTCGCAGATCTCCACATATTTTCCATCCGTCTTCGCCATACCGGTCTTGATATCATTGATAATATCCTGCGGCTCCTCAAACCGGGGATTATCAGAAGTAATGATCGTCAGATCCGCCAGCCTGCCGCTGACCTCTCCCATCTCGAAACGACGCTGTCTGGAACGATTGCCGCCGCAGCCAAACAGGCTGACCAGTCTGTGGGGTTCATACTCCCGCAGTGTGGTTAACAGACTTTCCAGTGCCATGGCGTTATGGGCATAGTCGATCAGCACAGTAAATTGGTCAGAAACCTTGATCATCTCTATACGACCTTTTACTTTTGCCTGTAACAGTGCCTTTTTGATAGCTTCCTCATCCACCTTAAAATGACGGCAGATGGCAATGGCTGCCAGTGCATTGTACACGCTGAATTTGCCGGGCATGGGTACTTCCACCGCAAAATTCATCAGACCGGTCACATGGAAGGTCACTCCCAGTTCTCCGGGCTTGTGCACCAGCTGCCGGTTCTCGGCCCGCAGCATGCAGTGCTCTCCCATGCCGAAGCTCTCCAGTGCACAGGTATGTCCCTCCGTCACTGCCTGCCAGTGTTCATCATCACCGTTGACGATTCCCACCTTGCACTGTTTGAACAACAATCCCTTACAGTGCAGATATTCCTCAAAGCTTGCATGCTCGTTGGGACCGATATGATCCGGCTCCAGATTTGTAAAAATACCGTAATCGAATACAAATCCCTGGGTGCGGTGCAACATCAGTGCCTGGGAAGATACTTCCATAACTACCGTATCCAGTCCGGCATCCACCATGCGGGCAAAATATTCCTGTAACAGGTAAGATTCCGGTGTGGTGTTATTTGCATGAATATGTTCGTCTCCGATGATCACCTCGATGGTTCCCACCAGTCCCACTTTATAGCCGGCATTCTCCAGAATGGATTTCACCAGGTAAGTGGTCGTGGTCTTGCCCTTGGTACCCGTGATACCGATAACTTTCAGTTTCTCTGCCGGATGGCCGAACCAGGCTGCGGAGATAAACGCCATGGCATATCGGGTATCCGCTACTTTGATCACAGTCACATCCGCATCCGCAGGAAGCTCTATGTCCTTTTGTACCACCAGCACCCCCGCGCCCTGTGCAGCCACCTGTGCGGCAAAATCATGTCCGTCAAAATTGGCTCCGTTAATACAAATGAACAGGCATCCCGGAATGACTTTACGGGAGTCATAGACTACAGCTGTGATCTCCCGCTCCTTTTTTCCGCATACCTGTTCATATTCCAGTTTATCCAAAAGTTCTGTTAATTTTCTATTCATACAGGTGTCCACCTTTCTATACCGATATCGGATATCCCATGGTTATTCCGAAAATCTTTGCATACTACGGTATATTTTACTCTATTTTCCGCAAATGTACCACCTATAATTTTTCGATCCCCATTTTCTCAGTTTTCCGTCACACAATCCGCACCGGTCTCCTGTGTGCGGTTAAAGTTCTGTACAAATCCGATCAACTGACCGGACAACAGAACGGTGAAGAGGGAATAGCCTATCCGTCTCACCGGGATATAGCTCAAGGACATGACCAGCACGATCAGATCCGACAGCAGATAGACCCACTGGATCTTCCAGCCGGTGGCATGGGAAATACTCATGGCCAGGGCATCGTCTCCACTGGGGGCTCCGCCGACGCGCACGCACAGTCCGGCACCCACACCAACAAACAGTGCACCCACCAGGGCTGCCACAAGGGGCATGTCCGCCAGTCCGGGCCACAGGTGCGGGAATTGTTCGCATATCTTATACATACCGGAAAATCCCACCGTAGCCAGTGCGGAATAAGCGATGAATTCCTTACCCAGCAGCTTCCATCCCAGCACATAGCATAACACGTTCATAATACCTCCGGTTAACGCCGGAGAAATGCCGGTCCAATGCTCCAGTAACAGGGTTGCCCCCAGTACACCACCCTCGGTAACACCGGAGATGGAGTGTACATGATATAATCCAAATGCCAGAATAAAACTTCCCAATAAGGTTATGACACAATTTTTTAATGTGATGTTTTTCAACGCTTCTTTCCATTCGTGAATCTGTGATTTCATTTTGTTCATTTTGTAATTTCTGTTCTTTCTATAAATTTATATTCGTATCTTTATGATGTCCCGCCTTTGATGCCTACGAATTGTTCCGTGCTTCGCACTCTCACAATTCTACCCTCTATTCGCATATCGTGGGATTATCATTCTTACATTATAACCACGGATATCGGTCTGTCGTCAAGTCTTATCGGAGAATCGAAAAACCCCAGGCTGTTATACCTGGGGTTTTTCGATTTCTTATGAGGGGGGGGAGATAGTGAGTTTATCAACTATCTAAAATACATATTACAGAAAAAATATGTACAGAATGTGTACGAATTCTAATTTAATTCTAAAATGAATCTTGAGGTTTTATAAACTCTGAAAAGTCCTACCGGACACCAAAAAGCCTCAGGCATCGTACCTGAGGCTTTCCGGTTTCTTATGAGGGGGGGAGATAGTGAGTTCATCAACTATCTGAAATACATATTACAGAGAAAATGTGTCTATTTTGTGTTCAAAAAATAAAAAAATATGAATGTGATTCTGATCAGTTACGAAACTATCAGCAATAGTTCTGCATGATATACTGCACTTCTGTCCTGCCCTTATAAGTATTCTGACTAACCTGATATACTACAGACAAAGGAAAATTCCCTCTTCCGGCATAAAGGGTTTCTTCACTTCCGATACCATATTTTTCATTCAAAAAAGCTCCCAGTCGTTCCAGGTCTCCGAAAAACACCAGCGTCTGCGTATTTCCTTCCGGTGTCTTCACCCGGAATCTGGCGCAGGTCTTATTGGCTCCCATTTTAAATCCTGCCTGGAAGATCAGATTCTTTTGTGCAAAAAGGGGCTTCGGGTTCCCGGTTCCGAAAGGTTCTAATAACGCCAGTTCTCCTGCCAAAGCATCGTCTGCATAGCCCATGGGCATCGCTACATCGATATGTACCCGGGGAATAAAATCATCTTCCGTCAGCGTGCACTTTTCATTCAGAGCAGTGCGGAGCGGCTCGATATCTTCCTCCCGCATGGAAAGCCCTGCCGCCAGCTTATGTCCGCCATACTTGGTAAAATATTCCTTCACCTGGGTCATGGCATCATACATATGGTAAGCTTCGATAGAACGCCCGGATCCCTTCACACCATCTTCGCCTTTGGTAAGGATAAAAACAGGATGATGATACTTTTCCCGGACTTTTCCGGCAATGATTCCCGCAATACTTTCATGGATCTCCGGAAGATAGATCACCATGACCTTATCTTCTGTCATATGATGTTCCTGAATATATGTATCGGCCCGCTGGATCCCTTGTACTGTCAGGTTCTTGCGGCTTTCATTTAAGTCTTTCAGTTCTCTCGCCGCTGTCATGGCATC
>QWCH01004978.1_pt1 | contig 13198 bp, 13 predicted proteins | sample 1972671 | NCBI WGS metagenome assembly QWCH01 (sample SAMN09866713, study PRJNA288562) | Human gut metagenome isolate term3_stool, whole genome shotgun sequencing... | isolation source: gut | host: Homo sapiens | place: USA: California | reverse complement strand
CAGAAAGGCGTAGACTGGCATTTCACCACCGATGATGCAAGAAATAAGCTGAAGCATCTATACCCCATTATAAAGATTTAGGATTTACAGAGTACTAAAATATGGAAAGTTATAATGCAAAAAAGGGAATCGATTTCACACGAGGGCAAGCCATGGAGAACGTTAATATAAGTACAATTGCACAAGAAGCTGGAGTATCACAAGCAACTGTATCCAGGGTGTTAAACAATTCTGGATACGTAAGCATAAAGACTAAAAATAAGGTTAACCGTGCAATAGAAAAGTATGGTTATGCACCGTCTGCTTTAGCGCGAAGTTTACATAAAGGGTATTCTGACATTATTGGTGTTTTGGTTCCAGAAATTGAAAATCCGTTTTTTGGAGAAATATTAAAAGTTATTTCTCTCGAGGCAGAAAAACATTCGCTTTCAATGATTTGCTTTAATTCAGATAATATTGGAGATAGAGACCTTCTCGCATTAGCAACAATGAAGAACTATCGCATTAAAGGCCTTATTTATACACCCGCAGTCGATTATCAGAGTGATTTAGATAGAAAAAATATAGCTATAGCTCTGGATAGTCTCAATGCTCCTATTGTTTTTCTTGACCGGAGATTATCTTTTTATAAAAACGCGGACGGCGTTTTTTTTGATAATGCAGGTGCTGCTTACCAAGCGACGAAAGCTTTAGTTGAAGCTGGCCATAAAAAAATTGCGATCATTAACGCAGAGATGGACCGTGTTCTAGCAAGAGAGCGACAGAGTGGTTATGAAGCAGCACTGAAGCAATCATCAATTCCGTATAGAGATGATTATGTGTTTTTAGGAGATTTTTCAATTGAGAGATCATATATATTAGCGCAAAAATGTTTAACAATGGAGGATCGCCCTACTGCAGTTATTACTTGCAACAACTTTACGAGTCTTGGATTTTTAAAAGCACTTTCAGAAACTTCGCTTGTTTTAAATAAAGATATTACATGCATTGGTTTTGATTGCCTGTCTGAGTTAGAAACCGTTGGTATGGTTTTTAACTATATTGAAAGAAATACTAGTGAAATGGCGAAAATGAGTATTGATTTGTTGTTAGAAAAGCTTAAATTTCCTACCAGCCCTTTTACTGAGCAAATTATTAAAGGAGATCTTATTTTACATAACCTATAAAAAATATCTGCTTATCGACTTAACTCCGCAAGCCACCATATCTTGTAACTGTCCGAGATATTGGACAGCACTTATGCGATAATGAACCCAGAAAGCAAGGGGGTAATCATTATGGCAAAGGCTACAGCGATTAGTTTCAAAGAGTTTCGGGTTCGGTACAGCACAGAAGAGGCTTGCAGAGAAGAACTGTTCCGGCTGCGATTTCCCAACGGCTTCGTCTGCCCTGTCTGCGGATGCCGGGAGTATTATCCCATCCATGGCCGTAATACCTTCCAGTGCCGCACCTGTCGTCATCAGACCTCTGTCACTGCCGGTACCGTTATGCACCGTACCAGACTGCCCCTGACCGTCTGGTTCTGGGCTATCTATCTGTGTGCTACTGACAAGCGGGGAATCTCCGCTGTTCAGTTGAGCCGCACCCTGGGAATCTGCTACGATTCTGCCTGGCATTTACTGGACATGATCCGTACCGCCATGGGTCAAAGAGATGAAAACTACCTGCTTTTCGGTATTGTTGAGTTGGATGACGGATATATTGGCGGTAACAGCCACAATGGCAAGCGTGGCCGTGGAACTGACAAATCTAAAATCGTGGTTGTTCTGTCCAAATCTGCCAACGGTGCCGCTTTATACGCACGAATGAATGTTGTCGATAACATCCAGGGAAAGACCCTGCAGCAGTTTGTTGACCAGTATTTTGCCCCAGATATCAAAGTCGAATGTGATGGGTACAGAAGTTATCTGAATTTAGAGGGCATACAACTGCAGCCCAAAAAGTACGAAGTTGGCGATCTGCATTGGCTGCACAAGGCAATCAGTAATCTGAAAACGTTCCTTTTGGGAGCCCACCATGGTAGATGTACCAAGTTACAGGCATACCTGGACGAATTCTGCTTCCGTTTCAACCGCCGCATGACTGGAGATCAGGTATTCCTGCGACTTGTTAGAGCGGTTGCTACATCTTGTGGTGTGCTGAGTTAAGTCGATAAGCATTTTTATGTTTTTATGAAAACGATACCACATAAGAAAATGGGTATCCTCAGATATCCACCAAGGCGGCTTTATATGTAATGTGAGATCGATTCCATGTTTGGCCCATTTTAGTGCTTAACTGTCTTCTGTAACTGATGTCACCCGAAAATAATAGATAGTATCATGTGATGCGCAGCGTGGTAACATCTATTCCTGAACGGAAGCGTTGGTTTTGATGGCAGATAAAGTGAAAAAATTTTGGAGGTTATAACAATGAAAAAATGGAGATTCTTGAGTTTAGCACTAATTTTTACGATACTTCTTTCTCTGGTAGGATGCGGTGGCAATGGTAACAACACGTCAACTAATGGGGGTTCTGTTAATTCAGATGGCACAGGCGGTGGCTCTGCAGAGCAGACTGAAACTGTTATTACATTTGCAATTAATGTCGGCAACTGCAAGGAACAGAATCCTGAATACTATTATGCCATTCAGGCTTTCATGGACCAAAATCCTGATGTCAAAATCAAACTGATTGAAAATGCAACTGAGGAACACAATGCACAGATGCAGCTGTATGCTTCTACCAGCGAACTTCCCGATATTTTCTGGTTGTTTGAAGGCGATGCCCCATTATTCCAGGAAAACGGATATTTGCTGCCGCTGAATGACTTTTTGGATGCAAATCCCGAGATCTCTGAGGCAATTGCCGATCCGATTGAAAACGCCTATCGCGCAGATGACGGTAGCATTTATGGTTTGGCATGTAGTTCTCTGATTACTGGCATGTATTACAATAAAGCTATCTTTGATGAGTGTGGTGTTGCATATCCCACTGATGAGACCACTTACGAAGATATGTTGAACATGATTGAAAAGTTCAACGAAAAGGGTTACGTAGGTATCGCTCAAGGTGCTCTTACTAATTACAGCTTGTGGTGCTGGCTTGGTAGCTTTAACCGTTATGGTTATTCTGAGCAGATTGATGCCGTGATGGCTGGTGATGAGAGTTTTGCTGTATTTAAGCCTTTGTTGGAGAAATTCGAGGAAATGGGGCAGAAGGGTGCTTTCCCCGAAAACTATGCAACAATCGACTATTTTGAAGCAAAAGATCTTTTCAAAGCAGGTTCTGCCGCAATGTTCAACGCTGGTGCTTGGGACGCTGCTACTGTAACCGAATCTTTGGGCGAGAATACTGGTTTCTGGTGGGGACCTGTGTTTAATGACTCTGATTATTCTCAGGCCACGATTAATCAGTTTGCCAACGCTCCTTTTGTTGTAAGTTCTTCTGTTGGCGATGATGCCGCTAAGAAGGATGCTGTCTACCGTTTCCTTCAGTTCTTCTATGGAAAAGAAGGCGCTACCATCATGAGCAACTACTCTACTTTCTCTATTGCAAATTATGCAGATATGGAAAGTGATAACGAGACTGTTGGCTTCCAGGAGATTATCAAGGCTATGGGTAACGGTAATGCCTCTGCATCGGCTGCTCAGCCTGTTTCTTCTCTGCCTAGTTCTGTATCTGAAGTCATGTATGATTCTGTGCAGAGTTTGATTACTGGCAGTATTGGCGTGGATGATGCAATAAGTGATGTGGATGCTGCGATTGCACGTCAATAATTAAAGTAACAATTACGAAATTTGGGCCGCCGGAGCTCATGGTATCTTGTGTGCTCCGGCTGCCATTTCATTGATTTGCAATTAAATAGAAAGGGGAACTGAACATTGAAATGGTTTCGTAGGACGCGCAATAAAGTTGTTCTGCTTGTTCCTACTTTGCTCCTTTATCTCGTTTATATGATTATACCTGTATTCTTAGCAATAGGATATAGCTTTACTAAATATTCTGGAATTGGAAAACCTAAATTTAGTGGTATTGAAAACTACAGCCGAGCTCTATCTGATCCTTATTTTATAATTGCGGTGAAAAACACAGGGATCTTGCTTTTAGTCTCTTTTGTTCTGTTGGTTTGCGGAGCGTTTTTTGTAGCGCTTTTACTCAATCAAAAGTTGAAGTTTTCAACATGTTCGAAAGCTTTAGTGTTTTCACCAGCTATAATAGCAAGCATTATAGTAGGTATTTTGTGGGGATATATTCTTGATCCTGCTACAGGTTTGATTAATAACGTATTACAGGCAGTAGGGCTTGAGTCGCTTTGCAAAACTTGGATAGGTGATAAAGTGTGGGGAATTTATAGCATTGCTTTTGTGTATGTTTGGCAACAATGCGGCTATTTTGCCACTATTTATTTAGCTGGCCTCGGTTCATTACCCGGAGATGTCTTGGAAGCAGCATCTATCGACGGTGTTAATTTTTGGCAACGTCTGTTTTATGTAACGATTCCTATGCTGAAAAGAACTTTTATCTCTGTAGGGGTGCTTGTTATCACCGGCTCACTTAAGGTTTTTGAAATTGTTCAGCAATTAACAAATGGTGGTCCAGCGCATTCTTCTGAGACTCTAGTTACCTATTCTTATTCACTCACTTTTTCAAGCAGAGAATATGGTTATGGAATGACTCTGGCAACATTGACTGTGATTATCTCGTTTGTTTTTATGATGCTGTATTTGTATTTGACAAGGGACAATGAGTCGGGGGAAATGGCATGAGACATTCAAAAGGGAAAAAAATCGCGCTGCATATAATAATGTATACATTTGTCTTGATCATGATGATTCCGCTACTTTGGTTGGTGGTAATTTCTTTCAAGACAAACAGAGAAATTCTTACAGAACCATTGCAATTACCAGATGTTTGGTCCTTTCAAAACTATATTGATGCTCTTCAACAATTAGATATAGTTAAATTATTTTCCAACACAACAATCATTTCTGTCATTGCAGTAATAATCCAATTAGTAATTACTATTTCGAGTTCATTTGCCATTTCAAGAATGCCCTATAAAAATAAGAAATTTCAAAACGCCCTTTATAGTTTTTTTCTTATAGGACTATCTATAAGCCCCTTTGTTTTGCTATTCCCCATTTATCGTATCAATTATGCATTAGGGGTAGGCGGAAAATGGGCACTTATATTGCCATATATAACAATGGGCATCTCCTACAATACATTAATTTTTTCGGGATTTATGAAAGGCATACCTCGTGAATTAGATGAAGCCGCTCTTATTGACGGGGCTAATCTATTTCAATTGATTACTAGGATCATTGTTCCTGTTATAAAACCGGCAATCGCCACGGTAGTCATTTTTAATCTATTGTATTTTTGGAATGAATATCCCTTCTCATCAATTATGTTGAAAGATGCTGCTGACTACACACTGGCAAGAGGTATTGCATACTTCAAAGGCACATTCAACGTTAATTACGCTGGAATTGCAGCATATAGTATGATGATCATCATACCAGAATTGATTGTCTATGCTTTATTCCAAAAGAGTATCGTAGAAGGCATGACCGCAGGTGCTGTGAAAGGCTGATCTGAATGCAGATCAATATACCTGTTGTTGATTTTTGCGAAGCGTTTTACCAGAAAGATGGCTCAATAAATAAAGAACTGTTCTTGGATGGCCTTCACCCAAATGCTCAGGGTCACCAGGCCATGGCCGATGTGTTGTGTAAGACCTTGGAAAAATCAAACTGAGCGGAGTAAACCAGCAGGATTTTCTAAAGGGTAAGCATCTAAAATCCATAACTGGTGTTGACACGCAACTTACTAGAACTCTGTTGACGAACCGTTTATTGAAAGGAATCGGTTGTACATGAATAAACACAAACAAATGTTGGAGAAAGCGCAGTGTGCAGTTGAAAAGAATCGCGAATTAGTACGTCAGTACGCAAAAAAAAGACAATGGTATCATTTCATGCCAGAATGCGGATGGATGAATGATCCCAATGGTTTGGTCTTTTTCAAAGGAAAGTACCATCTGTTCTATCAGCATTACCCATACGGTCCTTATTGGAGTGCTATGCATTGGGGTCATGCTGTCAGTACGGATCTTCTGCATTGGGAGTATCTACCAATAGCGTTGGCACCAAGCGAGCCATACGACGATTATCAAAAAGGTGGCATCTATTCTGGCGGAGCTGTAGTTGGTGATGATGGAAAGCTGTATTTATTTTACACCGGCACACTGGTAAAAGAGGGTAAGGTGATTAAATCGCAATGTGTTGCCTTTAGTGAAGACGGTGTAAATTTTGAAAAATTTATAGGAAATCCAGTTGTCCCGCCAACAGATTTAGTAGAAAGTGATCCTAAAGTATGGAAGTATAAGGATAAGTGGTACATGATCGTCGGTGGAGAGCTCGACAAAAAAGGGAGAGCGATACTATATGTTTCAGATAATCTGACAAAGTGGGAATTGTTCGGGACAATTTTGGAAAGCGACGGTTCGCTAGGTGCGATGTGGGAATGTCCAGATCTTTTCCATGTGGATGGCTATGATATTTTAGTAATTGGGCCAATGCATCTGAATGAGCAAAAATGCACTTATTTAGTCGGAAATATGGATTATGAAAATTGTCGATTTGAACCCGAAATCACGGGTGAAGTTGATTTTGGTTTCGACTATTATGCACCTCAAAGTTTTGAAGCCTCTCAGGGACGTCGCCTTCAGTTTGCTTGGGCAAACGCTTGGGACTGGATGCCTTGGTGGAAAGGTTTTGGGACAACTGCTCAAGAGGGGTGGTGTGGTTCTCTTAATATTCCGCGCGAAGTACATGTAGTGAATGGAAAACCAACATTTACTCCAGTAGAAGAGTTGAAGTCACTGCGATATAACCACCGGGATTATGGTTCTCTTCATATTAATGAACAGAGGCGTGTATCCATAGAAGCTGGAGATGGTGTACATTTTGAACTTTTAGCTAAGCTTTCTCTGCAGAATACTACAGCTCAGCAGGTGGTATTCCAAATGCGTTGTGGTGAGCAAATCCAAGGATGTAATGACCGTCACACAGATTTTATTTTCGATTTGAAAGAAAAACGCCTAACGGTTGACCGCAATTATTCGGATGACTGGAGTGTCGGAACAAAATATTGCGATATAGATTTGAACGACGCCAGTGACCTTATCATTCATTTTTATTCCGATACAGTTTCGATTGAATTGTTTACCGAAAAATATCAAAAAGCATTTTCCTTGAACATTTATCCCGAGGAGGTGTGCAATAAAATTTACCTAAGCGCTCAGAAAGGCGAAGCCACGTTCATTTCTTTGGAGACATGGGGACTAAAACAGGTTTGTATTTAAATAGAAAGGAGCCAACCGATATGATTGAAAAAATTTTGCTGGATACGGATATTGGAACAGACATTGACGATGCAATTGTAATGTCTTATTTGCTCAAGCAAAAAAAGTGTGAAATTGTTGGAATCACCGTTACGGGAGGGGAAACAGAAAAACGAGCTGCACTTGCCAGTGTCATGTGCCATGCAGCTGGGAAACCTGATATTCCTATTTATCCCGGTCCAAATCAGCCATTATTTGTGAAGCAAAAGGAATGTTTTGCACCGCAATCAAAAATCCTTGATTCCTGGGAGCATCAAAGTGTTTTCCCAAAGGGACAGGCAATCGAATTTATGCGCAAGACTATCCGAAAAAATCCTGGAGAAATAACCCTACTTGCAATTGCCCCCTTGACTAATGTTGCGTTGTTATTCGCAACAGACCCCGAAATTCCTTCCCTTTTAAAAAGACTCGTGTTGATGGGTGGAAGATTTTCTAATTTTGAATCGGTTCTTACGGACAACGTTGATAAAGCTTTCGTTCCGGAGCATACGGATCCTATTATTTGCAATGGTGCGTTGGAAATGAATGCTCTGATCGATCCTCATGCTACGGCAATTGTATATAAAGCAAATGTTCCGGTACATCGCTCTATTGGTATTGATATGACACATCGCGTCACGATGCCTATGGAAGAATTTAGATCGCGTTTTACAGATCCTCTGCAAAAGCCAATTGTTGATATGTCTAAGCATTGGATTTCCGAACGGACATCTGTAACATTCCACGACCCCTTGGCTGCTTTGACGATATTTAATGATAAAATCTGTACATTTACACGGGGTGACATCGCTGTTGAGCTTGCAAGCGAAAAACTTCAGGGTTATACCTACTGGAATAAATCCATTGATGGAAAGCATGAGTGGGCAGATTCTGTCGATACTGATGAATTTTTCAAAGAGTATTTTTCTGTGTTTGAATGAAAAGATTTGTTTATCGAATCTATTATTTTAATTTAGGAGGATAAATTATGGGTCACTTTGATGGAGCATTTGCGAATCTTACTCATGTGAGAGATGCACGTAATGGAAGAATTTCAAGTTGGGATCAAAACGGAAAGAACCATGATTATTGGCTGATTCCACCGAACGAAAGTGTTACTCTTGGAGAAATTTTTGGACCTGGTTGCATCAAGCACATCTGGATGACTTCTTTCTGTAGGAAAAGCGCCTTCCCTGGACTTATTACGCCGGAAGACAATAGTCGCGTGGCGCCTGTAAATGAAATTGCTCCTCCGCTTGGAATCGTGTGGGATGCTCGTGATCCAGATTATTACCGTAAGGCGTTGATCCGAATTACTTGGGATCATCAGGACTGTCCCAGCGTTCTGGTCCCCTTTGGAGATTTTTTCTGCATTGGCCACTCCATGCCTGTTACGTTTAATTCTTTGCCTATTCAAGTTTCCGTAAATCCGGCCGAAGAAAGAGTTTTTGGTGGTGCAGCTTCTGTCAGCAGTTATTTCCCGATGCCTTTTAACGAACACGCAAAAGTGGAAATTGTGAACGAAAACGATAAACCTTTTGGTCTATATTTCCATATTGATTACGAGCTATATAAAGAGAGTCTGGGAAAAGATACTGCATATTTCCACGCCTGCTGGAAACGATGCCTGCCGTGTGAGGGTTGGGGAAATGATTTGCAAACCAATTCTCCCGAAGTAAATTCTGTTTCCAATCTTTCCGGTGAGGACAACTATGTGTTGTTGGAAACTGAAGGAGAAGGCCACTATGTTGGTTGCAACCTTTCAGTAAAGCATTTCCAGGGTAGCTGGTGGGGTGAAGGTGATGATATGTTCTTCATCGATGGCGAAAAATTCCCCAGCATCATTGGTACTGGTACCGAAGATTACTTTAACCATGCTTGGGGTATGCAACAGGGAAATCATTCTCTCTATTGCGGTTCCATCCTGCATGAAAGAGATTTACCCGAAGCTTATCAAGTTGCTTATCGTTTCCATATTGAGGATCCGGTACACTTTAAAAAGAGTATTAAGGTAACCATGGAGCATGGACATGCAAACCATCTGTCTGATGATTGGAGCACAACAGCATATTGGTATCAGACTTTGCCCACTAAACCGTTTGGTATTCAGAGCGTAGAGGAACGCATTCCCCTTAAATTGGGCGAGGTTGCATTGCAAAAGAAAACCCTCAATGAAAACGACGAAATGAAAGCTGCTCATAAGTCAATGAGTGATAGAGGTGACATTTTCTATCCCGCGCAAAAGGCAGTCCATGAGCGTTATCAGGAAATCACTCGCAATTATTCTCGTGGAAATATTGAATACGGAAAAGATCTCCGGGAGAAAGTCGGAAAATAACGGTTTTGGTAAAAGGATATGAAGTACGGAATTTATTATGCGTATTGGGCGAAAGAATGGGGAGGTAATTTCCTACCATACATTTCAAAAGTAAAGAAGCTCGGTTTTGACATTCTGGAAGTAAATTGTGGTGGGTTTCCAGAAATGGAAATACAGCAATTGAAGGAATTAAAACTGGCTTCTCAGGAAGAAGGAATTATACTTACTGGTGGTTATGGTCCACGCCCAGAACACAATCTAGCGTCCAAAAATCCTGAAGTCATAAACTGTGCATTCCAATTTTGGCGGGAAACCCTTAAGAAAATGGAGATTGCAGGTATTGATCGAATAGGTGGAGCTTTGTATTCGTATTGGCCAGTGAATTTTAGAGAAGGATTCAATAAAGGTGAAGACACCGCTCGTAGTATTGAAAATGTCATAAAATTGGCCGACATTGCAGCTGATTACGGAGTTACGCTCAACATGGAAGTTTTAAACCGTTTCGAAGGATATATGTTGAATGTATGCGATGAAGCTGTACGCTACGTAGATGCAGTCAATAAACCTAATGTGAAAATTATGCTGGATACGTTCCATATGAATATTGAAGAAGACTCTTTGGTTGATGCCATTCGCAAAGCCGGAAACCGTCTGGGGCATGTTCATGTAGGTGAGGCCAATCGCCGTCCTCCAAACAAACAGGGGCGCATTCAATGGGATATCCTTGGAAAGGCACTGAAAGAAATTGGTTATGATCAGTATGTTATCATGGAACCATTTGAACGCATGGGCGGTCAGGTAGGTAAAGACATTTCCATTTGGCGCGACTTGTCAAATGGCGCTTCAGACGCGCAGTTGGATACTAGTGCTGCAAACTCTGTTGCGTACCTTCGTTCCCTGTGGGGATAAAGAATAACGTACAACCGCTTTGGAGGGTACGATGAACATGAAGCACATGGAAGCCATGGAGCAGGAGCCGCAGGTGGGCTGATAGCAGCCAGGTCACAAAGCGTCAAGGGCAAAACAAGCGGCGTACCGCCGCCCTTGACCCTTTGCGCCCTGCCTGCTGAAAAGTAACCAAGGGGCGGTTAAGCCGCCCCCTGTAATAGATTTCTACCAGAGCCGTAAACAATTTTGCGTATATCTCTTGACACTACCTGAAAATCCTTTTTGAAATTTTGGAGAAGCGATGCGAAGTTAACCTGAGTACTATTATCTGCTCGCAACGGGAACCGGCGAGTTGGAGTTCCATGATTCTTAATGATGAGGTCTCCGCAAACGCCATCCTAAAGCGTGCAACCAAGCACTACACTGTGGTGATTAAACCCCGAATGACCGTTTAAATTTTCCCGGCCACTGCGGCGCAAGGTGGCCACTCATTACCGCTCCAGCGGCCACTGAGCGCCGCAGAATGCAGTTACATACAAAACAGAAAGGTATCTAGATAAAGCTGTACAAATATTTAATTGTTTAAACTGGAAAGAGAAGATGGATGGCATGAAGTGTACTACAGCAGTAGAATTAGCAACTTATCTTAGAAATCTTTGCAAGGTGGAAGGACTCTCAGTCGATAGAATTATTGTTGGTGACCCTAACGTGGTAATCCAAAAGGTGGGCACATGTTGGCTGCCTTATTTTAATATTCTTCAGCAGGCATATGACGTGGGGGTAAATGTACCTGGAAAAAACAGAGGATTGCGAATATAAAAAGCATTATATCAGCCACGGCGAAACAACTGCGTTACAAGCGTATAGTTCTATGGTGGAGAAAAAGAAGCAGTGGATTCTTGAGCATGGAATGACAATTATTCGCTGTCACGATGTCCTGGATGCTTTACCTGATTTCGGTGTTCCTTTTGCTTTGGGAAAAATATTAGGTTTCAGGAAGGATGATCTAATACGAAGCAGAAAATACGTGAATGTTTATCGTACAACTCCGACAACCGCAGGATTAGCGGCAAAGTATATTGCAAAACAACTGCACACCATAGGTCAAGCTGGTGTTGCATTCTACGGCAATCCGGAACGGACAGTGAAAAGCATAGCCCTTGGTACCGGATGTTTCAGCGATCCGCTTGATATGATGGAGTTGAGTGCGGACCTCTATATCACAATATGATGATAGTATCCACACATGGGTTCAACCGGTTTTTGCAGCGGACAGTGGCATGCCTCTTGTTGTGATTAATCACGGGACCTCTGAAGAACCTGGAATGCAAAGACTGTGCGAGCATTTGCAAACAGTCTTAGAACAGCCAGTGGAGCATTTTTTTGTGGCTGCGGATATAACTGGGTTACAGGGGAGTGAAATTATATTGTCTCGCAAAGGGAAATCAAAAGACATATCGTTATGATCCGTATGCGTACTCTTGAGACTAGCGCAGATTCATTGAGTTGGAGCGATGCCCCCGCCTGTGAAGTAAAGGCCGCTCCGAGCAGTGCTTGCAGAAGCTCCAATAGGGCGGTGTGGCCTCCAGGTTCCAACGTAGGCGATAACGCTAAAAATAGAAACATTCATATCAGATACGTATACATAATATCCGATCATGATTTCCTATAGAACTTTTTGCCATTTCATTTATTCGAGCGGGTGAAGTACTATCAGCATACAAATCGTTCCTCCTATTATTCACTCCGATGCAATACTCAGATAATCTCTGGTATGCAAATAACGATTGATTCCTCGGTAGCAATTCCCAATTGCGCAGCCGATGCCCGAAGGGCAGAGTTACTCAGAACATTATGTTCACCGGGGATTGAGGCAGGGCCTCAACAAGCGGAAACCAGGCATTTCCGGCAGAGTGGAAATGCCTGGTTTTGTACCTTTGTATATACGAAGGCATTGCTTGCGACTTTTGTCGCAGCGAGGTTTATGGTCACTATTGCAGCTTAGATAAGAGCCTCTTTACAAACCTATTTTCAAGCTGTAAGGGGCTAAACGAATATTAGCAAGCAATGCATCTGTAATACAGATGCGCAAAATCCCCCCGTCCCCCTTCCACGGAACGAGTGGGTTTCTGCTTGCTGAGGCTCCACCCCAGGCCCTGACAATCGCAGTCTATCCGTCTGCGGCTGCGCGATTTTCAATCGCTTTTGATTTTGCACGAGCAAGATTTATTTTCGAAAATATTTTTGAATTAGATGTTGACATTGCGTTTTCTATGTGTTATACTCCTGATATACGAACAAACTTTCTAAATCAACTTGCGATAACAACTTCATATTTTTGTTGACACATTTTGCATAAAGTTCAACCGCCGGACACGCTGGATTGATTCCAGTATAGAAGCCGGATAAGAGCCTGCATCCACCAGCTTTGGTGAGAACGAGGACCATCGAGAGGACATGGCAAACAGCTTTCACGCTGTTGCCATGTCCTTTTTTGCGTCCTTTGGGAGTTTGTTCACCTGCATCTTGCTACGAAAATAGATCGTAGTGCGAACCTTGACAAATAGGTTTTCAACGCCTCATCAATGAAAGATCCGCAGCACAAATAGCGGCAGGCATTGCCT
>QWCH01005468.1_pt1 | contig 13233 bp, 9 predicted proteins | sample 1972671 | NCBI WGS metagenome assembly QWCH01 (sample SAMN09866713, study PRJNA288562) | Human gut metagenome isolate term3_stool, whole genome shotgun sequencing... | isolation source: gut | host: Homo sapiens | place: USA: California | reverse complement strand
GGTTTACTCAAAATTTTCTCTTTGAAATGATTGGAATTGCCTTATTTGCATATGCTGATTACCGGGCACTGTCAAAGAATATCCCAGCGAGAAGAGCAGAGAATGCGCGTTACCAGGAAATGGTAAGAAATATCAAAGAAAAAATCCATCCGACAGGCGCAGATAAGACACATCGTGTTTACATCTGCCCCAATAAGTCCTGTGGTCAAAAGATCCGTGTTCCAAAGGGAAAAGGCAAGATTGAAATCACCTGCCCAAAGTGCGGACAGAAGTTTGTAAAGAGAACATAAAAACTGGAAATAAAAACAAGGGTATACAAATATGTTTGGATATGTTACAATAAACCGCGGTGAACTTAAAGTTCGCGAGCTTGAGACGTATGAGTCTTATTACTGCGGACTTTGCAGAGTATTAAAAGATCGCTATGGACTGGCAGGCTGTACAATGCTCAACTATGATATGACATTTTTGGGCATGCTATTGTCAAGCCTTTATGAAGAAAAGGAAGAACCGACAAAGCGTGTTTGTCGTCCAGGCTTTAAACGTCCGCTGTTAAAGAAGAAATCAAAAAAGCAGCTTAGTCAGACGGCAGTAGTAACAGAGTCGCTTGGCTATGCGGCAGATATGAACTATATGCTTGCTTATCATAACCATATGGATAACTGGCTTGATGAGCATAGCTTTGCTTCATTAAATATGGTTCACCTGATGCAGAAAAATTATAGAAAGCTGGCAAAGAAGTATCCGCGCCAACATAAGGCATTCGCTTCTTATATACAAAAGCTTCATGTTTGTGAGGCCGCCAATGAAAAAAATATCGAGGCCGCAGCCAACCTCACAGGAGAGGCTATGGCAGAGATTTATGCAGCAAAAGACGATTACTGGCAGGATACTCTGCGTCAGATGGGCTACTACATGGGTAAATTTATTTATCTGATGGATGCCTATGATGATGTAGAGAAAGATAGTAAGGATGGCAGCTACAACCCATTTAAGGAGCTGTATAAACAAGAAGGCTTTGAAGAAAAGGTGCGTCAGTACCTTGAGTTAATTATGAGCTACTGCTGCCGGGCATTTGAAGTACTTCCCATTATTGACAACGCAGAGATTATGAGAAATATTTTGTATGCGGGTGTATGGGCGAAGTATACACGTGTGACGCAGGAGCGAAAGAAACCGGAAACGACCGGTGAGGGAGAAAATAAGGCTGCAGAAAAAGCAGCAGAATGAGTGTGTTTATGGATCCATATCAGGTTTTAGGAGTGTCCCGCGATGCGTCGGACGATGAGATAAAAAAGGCATACCGGAATTTGAGCCGAAAGTACCATCCGGATGCGAACATCAATAATCCAAACAAGGCACAGGCCGAGGAGATGTTTAAAAAGGTACAGGCGGCATATGACCAGATCATGAAAGAGCGTCAGTATGGTGGCCATGGAACAGCAGGCAGCCAGTATGGACCAGGCAGTTCCCACTACGGTGGTTACTCAGGTGGCTACGGAAACTCTTCCTATGGAGGCGGTTCCTATCGAAATGGCTCTGAGTATGGAGATTTCGGCGGATTTGGTGGCTTCGGTGGTTTTGGAGGTTTTGGTGCGTCGGACCGCGAGGAAGAGCCTCGTATGCAGGCCGCACGAAACTTTATAAACTCAGGTCATTATCAGGAAGCATGTAATGTATTAAATTCCATTCAGGAACGAAATGCAAGATGGTATTATTACAGCGCGATTGCAAATTCAGGTATCGGAAATCAGATCAATGCGCTTGAGTATGCAAGAAAGGCAGTACAGATGGAGCCGGGAAATGCCGAGTATCGTCAGCTTGTGAGCCGTCTTGAGAACAATGGCAGATGGTATGCCGACAGAGGTACCCAGTATGGCTTTGGCACAGACGGGCGCTCAAATTGTCTGTCAGATCTTTGCTGTTGCATGTGTGCGTCAAGTATGTGCGGAGGCGGCTTTATGCCATGCTTTTTCTGCATTTAAAAGCAAAAGGGGTGAAAATGCGTATGATTTTTGGGGAAGAAAGAACAGTTGAAAAACGGTTTTTAAAGCAGATCGTACAGTTTGCAATTTTTATTGGAATTATCGCGATTCCGTGTTTCTTTATCATGCATTATGCCAATCAATTGATTACAAAGAAAATACGGGCTAATAATGCCAATTTTTTGTATACAACAAGTTTATCACTAGACAGTGAATTAAGTGGAGCTTATGCAAAAGTAGATAGTTTAGTGGAGCAGAATCTGGCTGATTATCATACACTTTTGAATAAAGAAAAGGCAGCGCCGGCGGATATAACCGTGGCGCTGTATCATTTGTATGATGAATTTAAGAATAGCCAATTAGATAATCATTTTTTTGAAAATACTTTCTTATACTTTCCAATGTCAAAACTTATTATGACTTCAGAGGGGACGTATGATGAAGATGTGTATTTCAAAAAGAAAATGATCTTTCATCAATATCCGGAAAATTATTTTGGTCAGCTTGTTAAGCAGTCTTTTTCCAATATCTTTTGTCCAGCTACAGAAATTCTTACGCAAGGAAAAGATGGCAGCTTTTTTGTGAGTCAACAATCAGTAATTCCAGTTGCAATAAAGCCGAGTGAAGCATTATCGGGAAATGGGATTGCTGTGGTATTGATCAATGAAGAAAAATTAAACTCTTTTTTTGAACGTCTTAGCATAGATAGAAGTAGTTTTATCTATTTGCAAAACACGCAAACTGAAGAAATTCTAAATAGTCCCTCAGATGCCAAATACGAGGATTTGTTGCAACTTTCTGATCAAAATTATAAGGCAAAAAATCAAGTATTTGAGCTTCAAAAAAAAGGAGAAAGTTATCAAATTTCATGGAAAAATTCAGCAGTAAGTAAACTTCGTTATATTTGTGTGGAACCAGAACTTTTTTCAAAGTATATGAACAGGAACATCAAAACGATGATGGGAATGCTGAGTGAAGCTTCTGGTATGACAGCAGATACTTCAGAAAAACAGCAAATAAATTTACCTAGTTTAAAACAGGCAATTGAGGTTCTATGTGCTCAACACGAAAACAGTCGTCCATATTTGGTGTATTCGTTGCTTGAAAGGACGCTTTGCAATACAATAACGGAGGAAGAACAAAAACATTTTAAAAGCGAGTTTTCAGAATTTGGGGATGGACGATTTTTTCAGATTTATATCTGGAAGTTTCAGAATATAGAAAAAGAGAAGTGGTATTGGATTCGAGAAAGACTTGAGACATATGGATATGTTCTTTTTATGCAGAGTGAGCAGGCAATGCTTGTTTATCTGACGGCTGAATCAGAAGATCAGATGAAGGAAAAGCGAGAGCAAATTAGGTTGGATGAGGAAAGATGTTCACGGAGAGAGGTACAATATATTTGTGCGCGAGGCGAAGTATTTACTTCGATCAGTGAAAATTATCGAAATTATCATCAAGTATTGAATGTAATTCAGTATTACGCAGTTGGGCAAAAGAAAACAATATACGGAATGGAAGATGTACTTTGTGTGTCAGATGAGGCAATTGCACAGGAGGATAAAGGACAGCTTAAAAATATGCTAAAGACAAATCCGATAGAGGCTTCGCGGCAAGTCGCTAATTTGATTGTGACAATGAAGCAGAAAAATATTAGTATGGATCAGTTTCGAATTAACATTAAAGAGTTGGTATTGGTACTTCAAGAGGCGCTTTATGAACAGCGGATACCAATTAGCAGTGTATTTGAAACTGAGAGTAAGGGATTTTTCGAGCAGATTGATCAGGCATTGACACCAGAGAAGCTTGAACAACTGTGTTTTAGTCTTTATCAAAAGGTTCCTGATCAGGGTAGCCAAAAAGAAGCTGTCAGTCAGGCAGAACAGACACTTTTGGCGTATATTGATCAAAATCTTTCCGAGATCAGTTTAAATATGCTTTCAGAAGCGGTTGGGATGAATCAGAATTATCTAAGCCAGTATTTTAAAAAGCATTTTGGAATCAGTTTTATCGATTATGTTACAAATAAGAAAATAGAGAAGGCAAAAGAACTTCTTGTTTCAACAGACGATACTTGTAAGGCAATCGGTGAAATGCTTGGTTATGGTGCACAGAATACATTTATTCGTGTATTTAAAAAGGCAGAGTCAATGACACCGGCTGAGTATCGGCAGAGAAACAAGAAGTGAGACTGCAAATTTTAGCATCAAAGTATATTAGGTTTTATTAGAACATGTGCAAAAACATATTTCAGAGGGATAGACATTTTATTATATTAAAAAATGTCTATCTTTTTTTATGCTTAATTCTAAGAAAAAGTCTATTTTCTGAAAAATTATTGATTGAAAAGATGTAAAAGGGCGGTTAGAATCCAAGACAAGTTGATGCGAAGACAAAAAGCAAGGAGGAGGTTGAAAATGAAAAAACAAAAAGCAAGTTTGAGTGTACGCGTCAAAAAGGCTTGGAAGAGGGACAAGATGTTGATTTTGATGAGCTTACTTCCAATGGCAATGATCATTGTGTTTAAGTATTTTCCAATGTTCGGAATCGTGATGGCTTTTGAGCGGTATTCACCAAGGAAAGGATACTTCCATAGTGAATTTGTAGGATTTAAGTATTTTATCCAGTTTTTTAAGGATCCATTCTGTTTACGATTGATACGAAATACTGTATTGTTAAGTCTGTATAGTATTTTGTGGACGTTTCCGGCACCGATTATTCTGGCACTTCTTTTGAATGAAGTTCGGCATGAAAAATATAAAAAGGTGATACAGACTATTACCTATTTGCCGTATTTTATATCCGTTGTAATTTTGGTCGGATTGATGAAAGAACTGTTATCTCCAGTTGGAGGAATTGTGAACAAAATCATCGAGGCCTGTGGGGGAAATGCGATTAACTTTTTCTCAGAAGCTGGATGGTTCCGTACAATGTATATTGGCTCTTCATTGTGGCAGGGAACTGGATATAATGCAATTATTTATCTGGCAGCTCTGGCAGGAATTGATATGGAACAGTATGAAGCAGCAAGAATTGATGGCGCAACGCGTTTTCAAAAGATCATCTATATAACGTTGCCAGGAATTATGCCGACCACAGTGATCCTTTTGATTATGCAGATGGGAAGTCTATTTTCAAGCGATTTTCAAAAGATTCTTTTGATGTACAGTCCTTCTATTTATGAGACTGCAGATGTAATTTCAACTTACACGTATCGGTATGGAATTGAAAATGCAAATTATGGTTATGCATCCGCGATTGGTTTAATGATGTCGGTAATTTCATTTATATTTGTGTGGATTGCAAATGGATTCAGCCGTAAAGTGAGTGAGAATAGTCTGTGGTAGGAGGTAAGAACATGCAAACAAAAAGAATACAGAGAAAGAAGAAAAAGCTTACAGCTTCTGAACGTGTTATTTATGGGATTCTTTTGATTTTGGCACTGATTGTATTATTTCCAGTAATTTATATTATATCATTGTCATTTAGTGATACGGGTGCGGTATCAAGAGGTGAAGTGGTACTGCTTCCTGTAGGATTTAATTTAGATGCTTATAAATATGTGCTTCAGGATGCCAGATTTGGTAGATCGTATATAAACTCTATTATTTATGCGGCAGGAAGTGCACTTGTATCCGTTATCTGTACAGGAATGATTGCATATCCATTGTCGGTAGAGACTTTTTCACTGCGAAAAGTATTTACGGTTCTCTTGATGATCACGATGTATTTTGGTGGAGGAATGATTCCGACTTATATGGTTATCAGAAATTTACATCTGTTAAATAATCCGCTTGTCATGATTATTCCAGGTGCAGTATCTGCTTATAATGTAATCATTTACCGAACTTTCTTTCAAGGAATTCCAGGGGCACTGCGAGAAGCAGCCTACATAGATGGAGCTAGCCAATTTCGAATTTTTTGGAAAATCATATTACCATTATCAAAGCCTTTAATTGCAACAATGTCTTTATTTGCGATTGTGGGAAGTTGGAATAATTATTTTGATGCATTGATTTATTTAAATGATAATGTCAATCTTCAGCCTTTGGCTTTATATCTACGACAATTGGTAGTGACAATGGATATGAGTAGCCAGGGTATGAAGGATTTGGTTGCACATATGAGTGTCAATCCGCGTACGATTCGTGCAGCAACGATGTTAGTAGCAATGCTTCCAATTATGTGTATTTATCCATTTTTGCAGAAATATTTTGCAAGTGGAATTATGATTGGCTCAGTAAAAGGCTAATAGAGCACTAATATTGCATTATATGTATTTGAAATTCTGCACCAAGAGAGTGCTGAAAATAAAAAGAAAGAGGTATCAAAATGAAAGAAACAAAGAAAACAGCAAAGAGAACAAAGATGGCAGCAGTATCAATGGCACTTGCAGCTATGATGGCTGGACAGACAGTAGTAGTAATGGCAGGTGAGTCAGACTCGAATGTACTGTATACATTTCCGTTGACAGATGGAATCGAGATTGAAGCGTCTACAATGGATTTTAACAGAGATAAGACTCAGTACATTGATCAGGTTTATGAAGAACGCACCAATGTCAAAATTGACTGGAATATCAGCCCAGTGGCAGACTGGTCTACAACTTTGAATTTAAGATTAAATTCTGGTGAGCTTCCGGATCTGATGCTAATCAATAAGAGCCTTACAAATCAGTTTGCTGAAGAAGGTTACTTTGTAGATTTTGCTGAGTATTTGGATCAGATGCCAAACTTATCTGCATGGATTGAAAAAATTCCTGCTATTTACAATGATACGGTTGACGGAGATGGACATCTGTATTGTCTGACTACTTTTAATACCAGAGGACAGGTTCCAAGACAGTCTATTTATCGAAAAGATATTTGGGAGAAGGAAGGACTTGAAGCGCCGACAACAATTGATGAGCTGTATGATCAGCTTGTGCAGCTAAAGGAAAAGTACCCAGATTCTGTACCAGTTGTCAATCGCTGGGGAGCATCCAATTTAATCGGTCAGTTGGCTGTTTTGTACAATACAAAATACGATTTCTATTTGGATAGCGATACCAATACCTACGAGTACGGTCCTGCAACTGAAAAATTTAAGAGTGCAATTCAGACTCTTCAGAAGTTTTATGAGGCAGGACTTATTGATCCTGAATTTGCAACAATTTCAGATGATCAGTTTGTGGAGCGCATTACAAGTGGAAAAGCTTTGTTTATGTTCTCAGAGTATCTGTGCTGCATGAATACAGAAAATCAAGGAGATTGGAATGGAAACGGAAGAGTAAACAATCCAGATTTTGATCTTGAGCCGCTTACCCCACTTGCAACAGAGTATGGCTCAGGAAAAATTGAGGTTCAGTCACCAACAGCAAGAGGTGGATATGCAATTGCAATTAATGCAGATTCAGAATATGTAGATCAGTTGGTAGCACTTGTAGATTATCAGCTGTCAGACGAGATGATTGATTTGGTCAACTGGGGTATTGAAGGGGAAACCTATGATATTGAGGATGGCAAAAAAACATGGATGATTGACAATGATAAGAAGAAGGAATTGGGATTGGATGCGAGAAGTGGAATGTGGATTCCGATTGATCAGGACTGCTCGGACTCAAGTCTTTCCGAAATTGATATTGAAAATACAATGGCAGCAAATGCAAAGGTTTCTGATTTCGCCTTCTATGATGCGAAGAAAACCTTAAGCTTTACGGCAGAAGAGCAGGATACGATCTCTGAAATTATGACACCGGTGAAAACTTATGTGGATGAGGAAGTTATGAATTTTATCACTGGAAAGAAGAATATGGAAGAAGACTGGGATGCTTTTGAAGAGAAGATTTCTGATATGAACTATGAGGAAGTATTGAGTATGTACCGTGACAAGTATGAGAAACTTCCAGAGGATCAGAAGGGCTTTGACGATCAGCTTGGCTTCTAAGTCTATATGAAATAAGTACGAAAAGCTTCCAAACTATATTTTAACTAAATTGTGACAGTCAATTTGAATTTTGGTATGCCAGGACCGTTCAAATCGCGTTACTGGCATACTGAATTTTCGGTGAAATTAGATAAGACAGGAAGGAGAGCAAAATGGAAAGTCAAAAGGAAAATCAGGGAATGACAGGGGCAGAATTGGCATCCATGTTAAAGGGGCAATTAGGTAGCAAAATGCAGTTTCCAGGATTATTGGGACAGGATGATCCATCACTTCACTTAAGCGAGGCGCAAAAAAAATGGTGGCAGGATGCAAAGCTTGGTCTTTTTATTCATTGGGGAGTATATTCAGTAATTGGAAAAGGGGAATGGGCATATTTTAATGAGAAAATTCCAGAACAGCAGTACAGAGAGATCGCGGAAAATAAATTTAAACCAAAGAAAAGTGCAGAAGAAATTGTAAAAGAATGGTTGGATTTGGCACAGCAAGCGGGCATGAAATATTCTGTTATGGTAACAAGACATCATGATGGATTTGCAATGTGGGATAGCAAACATAGTTGGAAAAATTTTACATCTGCTTCTTGCGGGCCGAAGACGGACTATGTAAAAGCGTATATGGAAGCATGTCATAACAGAGAAATGTATGCGGGTATTTATTATTCACCGATGGACTGGCGCTTCCCTGGATATTTTGACCCAAAAGGAAAGCCAGAGAGCGCAGCAATGATGAAGGAACAAGCATACCGTCAGATAGAGGAATTATGTACCCAGTATGGAAAGGCGGATATTCTTTGGTATGATGGCGGATGGTTGGCTCATGAGGGAACTGATGCAGATGCGGCATGGTTTTGGGAACCATTAAAACTGAATCAAATGGTAAGATCCTATCAGCCAGATATTATGCTATCGCCGAGGTCGGGCTACCGAGGGGATTTTGAATGTGATGAAGGTGCTCACGAAGTAACAGGAAAGATCGTACCAGTTTTGTGGGAAAAATGTATGTCAGTAGCACAGACATGGGGATATAAGCCAAATGATACAGTTCAGAGTGGGGAAAATTTAATTCGAATGCTCGTCAACACAGTGTGTCGAGGTGGAAATTTACTGCTAAATATAGGTCCAGATTCGGAAGGCGTTGTGCCGCAGTCAGTAAAGGATAGTTTAGCAATTCTTGGAGACTGGATGAGAGAAAATGGCGATACTATCTATGGAACAAGAGCTGGATTTTGGCAGCCACAGGATGGTGTATTTGGTTGTACTTATAAGGACAATGAAGTATATGTTCATATACTTGATTGTGAGAGGTTTCAAAAAACGGTATTGCTAGAGACACAAATTCCAGAAGGAAAAAAATTAATTGGTGCACAATTACAATCAGGAGATCAAGTAGAGATAGTGCCAAAAGAGAATGGTTTTTCACTGAGTATTCCTCAGAGGATCATAGAAGAGAATCGACTGGATACGATTATAACGCTTTCGTTTGAAGAAAAATAGGAGAAGATTGTAATGGCAGCGATTGAATTATTAGAAACAACACCAGCAGAGAAATTCTGGGATATGCATTTTTTAGGAAATGGCAGATTGGGAGCTTCTGTAAAGGGAGAACCTTATTTTGAGACGATAGCAATAAATGATGATACACTTTGGTCAGGCAGTGAACATTTTACTCCAAATACAAAGTATTTTGATACAATGCAGGAAGTAAGAAAGTTACTTGAAAAAGGAAAGCTTTCAGAAGCAAATCGACTCTTAGAGGAAAAAATGAGTGGAAGGTGGTCAGAGGGGTATCTTCCGATGGCAAATTTACATTTGATTACAGGAATGGGAGATGATATTCGAAACTGCATTACAAAGGAAAAAACAGAATTACAAAAAATAGAGAGATATAGTCGATGTTTGTCTCTTGACACAGCAATTGAAACCATCAAATGGGAGACAGATCAGCTTTTATTTAAAAGAGAGTATTTTGTTAGCAAGTCTCAGGATGAACTCTATATTTTTTGTAGTGCACAGAATAAAAACAAGCCAGATGAAGCAAGCTTGGATTTAGCAATAGCAATAGAGTCACCATTGTTATCGGAATCTTTGGCATTTGAAAACGAATTGTTTGTAATCGGGCGAGCGCCGGATCATACTGAGCCAGAGTATACGAGGGTACAGCCTCAGTGCGTATATTACAGAGAGAATCAGTCAAACGCACTTCGTTTTGTTTGTGGTGTACGAATTGCTGAAACAGATGGAACAGTGGATTGGGATGGTCAAAGAATTTATATAAAAAATGCTAACTATGCGGTAATTGCTGTGGGAGGAAAGACAAATTATACGGGATTTCAAAAGAGAAGAAACAACCAAATAGAAGAACTTTTGGAAGATTACCAGAAACAGGTGGCAGAAAAAGAGAAACGATGGAAGACTGATGACTATGAGTCATATAAAAAAGAACATATAGCAGAGTATCAAAAGTGGTATTCGCGAGTTGAGTTTGATATTGAAAGTGAAAAATTTGACAGTGAGGAGAAAAAAAGCGTCTCTGAACGATTGTGTGAGAATGCAGACTGGGTAAATGGCCCTAAGTTGGCCGTACTTTTTCTTCAATATGCAAGATATCTCTTACTAGCAGGGTCAAGACCTCATAGTCAAGCAATGAATTTACAGGGGATTTGGAATGATCGGATGAATCCACCATGGGCAAGTAATTACACGACAAATATCAATATTGAGATGAATTATTGGCCAAGCGAAGTGCTGGCATTGCCAGAGTGTCAGCTTCCATTGTTTGATTTAATTGAACGGCTTTCGCTTGCAGGACAAAAAACAGCAAGAGAATATTATCATCTGGATGGTTGGGTTGTTCATCATAATACAGATTTTTGGTGTAATACAGAGCCGAGTTGCGAGAATGCCAGGTGGAGTTTTTGGCCAATGGGAGCAGCATGGCTTTGCAGTCATATAAGACAGCACTATGAGTTTACCGGGGACTTGGAATTGATAAAGAGAATGTATCCGGCTATGCATGGCGCAGTTTCGTTCTATTTGGGATTTTTGGTAGAAGATAAGGATGGCTATCTCGTTACAAGTCCATCTGTGTCACAGGAAAATGCGGTTCGTTTGGATCAAAAGCAGGTTGCAGTCACGCAGGGCTGTACACTAGATATGGCGCTTTTAAGAGATCTGTTTGATGATTATATATTTATTTCAACAGTACTTGGAATAGAGAATGAACAGACAAAAAAGGTGATTCAAGCAAGAAAACGTCTTCTTCCGTATCAAATTGGAAGATTTGGACAGCTACAAGAATGGAGAGAGGATTTTATAGAAGATACACCGGGAAATCCCCATACGTCTCACTTGTATGGTGTTTATCCGTCAAATCAAATTACAGACGAAAAAACACCAGAGCTTGCAGCGGCAGCAAAGAAAAGTTTGCAAAGAAGGTTACTTCATATGAAACAACAAAATGGCTGGGGTGCGTCATGGAAAATGGCACTTGCAGCGAGAATGAAGGAACCTTTCATCTGTGGGCTAATGTTAAAACAATTATGCAACTGTCTTGGAGCAGGACTGTTTACAAAAGAAGGACAACAGATTGATGCAATTCTCGGAGCGGGCGCAGCAATTGGTGAAATGTTGCTCCAAAGTCACAAGGGTTATATCGAACTGCTTCCAGCCTTGCCAGCCGATTGGCAAAAGGGAAGTTTTAAAGGATTAAGAGCAAGAGGTGGATTTTGCGTTTCAGCATGGTGGAGTAGAGGAAAGCTTACGGAAGTAGTGATTGAGTCGTTAAATGGCAAGATATGCAGGGTTAAAATGGAAAAAGAGGGACAGAAAATTTTATGTGCCGATGAGTGTGTCTGCGGAGAATGGAAACAGGAAATTTTGGAATTCGGGACACAGTCTGGGAAAAAATATAGAATTCAATTTTGAAAAAACAAAAATAATGGCGAGGCAGAGTGTGTCTCGCTATTATTTTTGTAAGGAAAGAGTAAAGATTTGACTGTGTTTCTTGCTTGACAAACCTATCTCAATTTAATAAAATGGCTCTGTATGTTAAATTGAGAAATAATTAAGGAGAAGGGATAAAGCGATGGTCTTTTCAAGTCTTTTGTTTGTGTTTTTATTTCTGACATTAAACCTTGTCTGTTACTATTCGGTAAAGACGATTCGTCAGAAAAATATTGTACTGCTCGTATTTTCACTCATTTTCTATGCGTGGGGCGGTGCTGCGTATTTGCTATTGCTTGCCGGAATGGCATTTTGGAGCTGGCTGTGTGCACTTATGATTGAAAAAAATGAGGAGCAAAAAACAAGAAAGCTTTGGATGTGGGCAGAGTGTCTTGTTTTACTTGGTCTTCTTATCTTTTTTAAGTACATGAATTTCCTTACAGGAAATTTGAGTGCACTGATTGGTTTCCCAAAAGAGGCAACTAAGATTATTCTTCCAATCGGTATTTCCTTTTATACCTTCCAGCTGCTTTCATATGTAGTAGATGTATATAGAAAGGAAGTTGCTGCACAGCCGGCATATTGGAAGCTTCTTTTATACTGCAGCCTTTTCCATCAGTGCATTGCAGGTCCGATTGTACGTTATCAGACAGTTGCGGCAGAAATTGATGACAGAAAGGTAACACTTACAGATCTGACTAATGGTATTCGCCGTTTTTCAATTGGTCTTGCAAAGAAAGCAATTTTAGCAAATGGCTGTGCTTCTGTTGCTGATACACTTCTTGCTAATACACAGAGTGCGACAACAGCAGGACTTTGGCTAGGAATGCTCTTTTACATGCTTCAGATTTATCTTGATTTTTCCGCATATTCTGATATGGCCATTGGTATGGGACAGATGGTAGGCTTCCATTATCTTGAAAACTTCAATTATCCATACAGCTCAGTGTCTGTACAGGATTTCTGGAGAAGATGGCATATTTCACTTAGCAGCTTTTTCCGTGATTACGTGTATATCCCGCTTGGCGGTAGCAGAGGTGGAGATCTTCTGACTGTGCGCAATATGTTAATTGTGTGGGCGCTGACAGGAATTTGGCATGGCGCAAGCTGGAACTACATATTGTGGGGACTTTATTTCTTCGTATTTCTTGTATTGGAGCGCTTTGTGTTAAAGAAGGTGCTCGAAAGACTGCCAAGAGCAGTAGGATGGATCTATGCAATGCTTGTAGTATACTTCGGATGGGTATTATTTAAATTTGAGAATATGGCAGAGCTTGGAATCAGAGTCGGCAAGCTCTTGCCAAACTTCCAGATTTGGATGGCTTTAAAGAGCAGGTTCGAATCCGGACAAGCAAGCGGAATGCGGAACATGTAAAAATAAA
>QWCH01006371.1_pt1 | contig 13253 bp, 10 predicted proteins | sample 1972671 | NCBI WGS metagenome assembly QWCH01 (sample SAMN09866713, study PRJNA288562) | Human gut metagenome isolate term3_stool, whole genome shotgun sequencing... | isolation source: gut | host: Homo sapiens | place: USA: California | reverse complement strand
CGCGACGACGTGGAACATATCCGCCTCGTACGCGAATAAAGCGGGAAACTGACGCGACCAAACATAACAGGGCGGGTGCTTTCTGAAAACCAATCAGAAGACACCCGCCTTGCTGCAATGAAAATAAACAATCGGAAGTCAGGAAACCCCATGAAGGAGTGCTATCAGCGCGCCTGATTCCATTCGGGCTTCCATGTGTACTGCATGTCGTACGCGCTGGCCCAGAACATGTATTCGTTCGCCACGCCGGTCACGAAAATGTCGATCAGCTCGCGCTTGCGCTCCTCGCTCGCGTCGGCCACCAGTTTCTCGATATGATCGAGCAGCCACACGGAATCCTGCCAGAACTCGTCGGTCTTATACATGTCGACCCAGCTCTTGTACGGATTGTCGTCGAGCGTGTCCGCGAACTCGGCGGCAAGACGATAACCATAATCCGCATACACCCAGGCGCACGGCAGCACGGCCACAAGAATGTCGAGAATATCCTTGCCATAGGCGATGGAAAGGATATTCGACGTGTAGGCACGCGCGAAGGCCGACTGGCGCACATTGTTCATCTGCTCTTCGGTGATGCCATAGCTGGCCAAGTAGGAGCGGTGTACTTCGGTCTCGACCTGCAGGGCGCCGTTCTGCACCTTGAGCATGAACGCCATGATTTCAGGGTCGGTGGCCTTGGCTAATCCCAAAGCGTGCACTCTGGCGTAATCGTTCACATAACGAAAATCCTGCAGCAGATAGAAGGCGAAACGCTCGCGTTGCAGTGTGCCTTCGCCAAGCTCGCGGATGAACGGCTGCTGGTAGCCTTCCTCCCAAACCAGGTCGGCGGCCTTGCGCATGCGCTGCGCGAACGGCGGAAGATTGTCGCGTTGGATGCCTTTGGCGGCGTCGAACTCATAATCGAAATCGGTTGTTGATGTCACAGCAGTCACTAGACATGCCTCCCTACGCTGGTGTTAACCATCAGGTTCAAAGGGTTCAGGCCTCACTTGGCCCATCTCAACCCGATGAACACGGGTTCCCCTGCATTACGCCGTACATTATGGCAAAGCCGCACGAAATGTGCAAGAGCCCGTCCGTCGAATGGAATCGTGCCGCATGATGCGAACACAGGCGATGTTCGGTTGAGGGCGAGTGCAAGAATGGAACGTATGACTGAAAAGCAAGTTGCGAAGAACACCATCGAAAAGCTGGCTATCGTCGTGGTGACGTACAGGCGTCAGCAGCTGCTCGCCACCCTGTTCGAATCCATCGAAAAACTCACTGTGGCGCCATGGCGTATCATCGTCGTGGACAACGAGCACAGCGAGGCGACCCAAGGCATGGTCGACGATTTCCGTGAAGCGGTCACCGCGCAGTGGGGCAATACCATCGCCGACCAGTCGGGCAACGAAAGCCGTGTGGTGTACGCGCCGCAATCCGACAACCTCGGCGGCGCAGGCGGCTTCTCCGCAGGTGTGAAGAAGGCATACGAGCTGGGTGCGGAGTGGTTCTGGGTGATGGACGACGACGTGGCCGTGATGCCTGAGGCCATCAAAAGGCTCGCCAAGTGGACCGGCAGCCATGATGTGATCCAGGGAAGCCGATACGACTACGACGGAGGCCCGTTCTACTGGCAGTACGATTTCATCGTGCCTCTTGGCATTCCCAATCCGATCGCTCCGGCCGCGTTCGGGCGTCCCGGCTATCGTGTGATGGACACCTTATGCTTTGAAGGCGGCCTGTTCCGCCGCAATATCGTGGAACAGATCGGTTTGCCGGATCCCCGCTTCTTCATCTACTGGGACGATACGATGTACGGCTATCGCGCCAGCAAGGTCACCAATCCGATCGTGGTGCCCGACGTGATCCTGCGACGTACGCGCGAGATCGGCAATTGGGATATCGCCGGCGTGCGTCAGCTCAACTCCACTTCCGACATGAACCGCTACCACATCATGCGCAACCGTGGCTACATGGCACGCTATTTCATGTCGTTCGGCGATTACCGTCCGCTGATGTTCGGCTTTGGCACGTTGCTGACCGCCGCCAAGGAGGTCATTCGCTTGGTGATGGTGGACCGTGAGCATGCCAAGACCGGCTTGGTGCAGATTGCCAAGGGTTGGTGGGATTCGCGCAAGCTGCTGCATGATCCGGATTGGAAGCCGATGCCGCCGCTCAAGTAATGTGGCTACACCGTCTTCAGACGGTTATTTTCTTATGATTCGCCCCATGCCGATGCGTTGCGTTGGCATGGGGCGAATCGTTTGCAGAAAACAATCGCAAATATTTGCGTTTCATTGCGACAGATTATGCAATCGTATTCACCAATTGTGTATTGTCGGCGCGTTTTGGGGCATGGGGCGAGTTACTATGGCGTTTACCGGTTCGATATACCCACTATGTACCTTGATAGGAGAGGTCGAAGATGATTGAAACTGCACAGGCATTTGGCGTTGACATTGGCGGCTCCGGCATTAAGGCAGCCCCGGTTAACCTCGAGAAGGGCGAATTTGCTGAACCGCGTCTGAAGATCCTCACCCCGGAGGTTTCCACTCCGAAGGCCGTTGGCGAAATCGTTCGCCAGCAGCTCGAGCATTTTGAGGTTCCTGAGTCCGCTCCGGTCGGCATCGCATTCCCCGCTCCGATTCATGTTGGCGAGAAGCTCGGCTATATGGCCAATCTGGACCAGTCTTGGGTTGGCGTGGACGTCACCGAAGTGTTCTCCGAAGCTTGCGGCCGTCCGGTCACCGTGGTGAACGACGCTGATGCGGCCGGTCTTGCCGAACAGCAGTTCGGCGCAGCCAAGGGCCAGGACGGCTTGGTCGTCGCCACCACGCTGGGCACCGGCATCGGCACCGCGCTGATCTTCAACGGCGAGCTCATTCCGAACACTGAGCTCGGCCATTTGGAACTGCTCAAGGGCAAGGGTGACGCCGAGAAGTACGCGGCATCCTCCATTCGTGAAAAGCTCGATATGGGCTACAAGAAGTGGGCCAAGCGTCTGACCAAGTATTATTCCCTGATGGAGTTCTACTTGGATCCGCAGCTGTTCGTCGTCGGCGGTGGCGTGTCCCGCGTGTCCGAGAAGTTCCTGCCGTACATCGACATCAAGACCCCGATCGTCGCAGCCAAGCTGCACAATGAGGCTGGCATCATCGGCGCTGCGTACTACGCAAGCATCAAGCAGAAGTGATGTCGTGAACCATAAAGGTTCCTAACCTTCATATAAGCGAGAGCCGTCCGATTCATCCGTCGGACGGCTCTTGTTATTCCTCTGATGATCGCATGGCGAATGCATCCTTCTTGCTCGATGCAACACTTGCGCAACCCAGAGAGTATGGTGGAGACCATGCGTTTTTCCTCCAGAGTCGATATCAGCGAGCCCAATCCCATCGCCAAAGCCGAAGCGGAAGCCAAAGCAAACGGCATCACACTCGGCAAACTCAACGACTCCAATCCAACCAAACATGCGCTCGCGTCGGAACTATTGCCGGACATCTACGGAGCGGAGCCACGCGGACAACGATACGCACGCGAAGCGCTGGCCGCATTCCTGCATGAACAAGGCAATACCGCTACCGCCGACGACCTATACATATTGAGCTCGACGTCCGAAGCGTACTCATGGCTGATCAAACTGCTCTGCAATGCAGGTGACGCCGTGCTCGCACCGAAGCCGGGATATCCGCTCATCGAATCGATCGCACGACTCGAATGCGTCGACATGATCGAGTACCAGCAACGTTTCGACGGATCCTGGTACATCGACGTGGCCGAACTACGCGAAGCGCTTGAAGGTGAAGATGGCGGCCGCATCCGCGCGCTGGTGCTCATCAATCCCAACAATCCGACCGGATCGTACGTCAAAGCGTCGGAACGTGAGGCCATTGTGCGGCTTTGTCATGACCATGAGGTGGCCATCATCGCCGATGAGGTGTTCTACGACTATGATCTTGAACCATTCGATGGCAACGCGCGTCTCGCGGGGGAGACCGGCACGCTCACATTCGCATTGGATGGGTTCTCGAAGACGTTGGCCGCGCCACATGCCAAAGTGGGTTGGATCCAAGTGTCCGGCCCGGCGGCTGAAGTGGATGAGGCCAAGCGCAGACTCGACGTGGTCGCCGACGACTATCTGCCAATGAGTGAGATCATCGCCAAACAGATCCCCGCCATGCTGGGCGCCGCAGCCGCGCAGACCGCGCGCGTGCGAGAGCGCGTGCAAACCAACCTCGCAGCCTTGCATACCATGCTGGATGATGACGAGCAGGGCATGGTCAGCGTGTTGCGTGCCGAAGGCGGATGGAATGTGCTTTTGCGCGTGCCCAGCGTGCTTGACGAGAACGAACTGGTGTTGTCCATGATCGAAAAGCACGGAATTTCAGGACAGCCCGGCTATTTCTTCGATATGACGTCGAACGGCTATCTCGCGATCTCGTTATTGCCGGAACCCGACGAATTCAGGCATAACGTTCAGACGGTGCTTGACACCGTCAACACAATGATCGGCTGAAACATGTTGTGGTTCCATCGTCGACACCGATGAAGGAGCCGCAACATGTGGGGAACGGGAATAATCCGTGGGTATGGTCAGGCTTTGGAAGCCTCATATTTAGCGCGGATGAGGTCCGTGTAAAAGGCCACGGCCTCATGCGGGCCACCGTCGAACACCACCTGATGATCGTCGACCACCAGCGTGCGGTCGATCGCATATTCCACGCGTGTGATCAGCTCCGTGTCATGCGTGGCGAACACTACCTGTTTGTCGTAACTGAACAGAGCTTTCGCCACATGCGCGGACGCCACCTCGTCCAAACCCTTGGTCGGCTCGTCGGCAACGATCACCGCGGGGGAGAAGCTCAATGCGGAAGCGATCGCCAGCAGATGACGTTTCTCGCTATCCAATGCGGAGGCGGGCTCACGTGCGACCGCCGCCAGATCGAAATGCGCGAACAGATTGCCGATGATCGCCTGGCGTTCGCTTTCCGGCACCTTATGCTTCTTCAACGGTTCATCAATCGCCTCGCGAATGGAATCCGCTTTGTAATAACTGTTCGGAATTTCCTCGCGACGAACGCGGCCGATCATCGATTCGATACGTTTCAGATCACGTTTCACCGACGGATCATACGCAGCACCATTCGCGTCGATACGCACCGAACCGGACGTCGCAGACAATGCGCCATCCAACAGCTGCAGCAACGTGGTCTTACCGGAACCATTCAACCCGATCACAGCCACACGTTTGCTTTCCGGAGTGATCGTCAACGATGTCGGCTCCAGACCGACATTGCCATCCTCATACGTGTGGCCTGCCTGATCTAGCGTGAACGTGACGTCATGCGTCGCTTCGGGACGTTTGGATGAAAACAGCGAATCGAAAAAACCCATGGCAACCATTGTACGGGCGTGCCGAACCCATTGCATACGAAACGGGGCCGGAAATCCAAACCCCCACAAGGAGTTTAGATTCCCGGCCCCGTCAAGCCTGCGGACAGGATGTCAGACGAAATAGAATCCCGAGAAATCGTACTTGTACACGCGGTAGATGTACGCACTGTTCAACGTCATCTTGAACTGCGCCAGCAGATCACCATCCTTGTTGTACTGGCCGAACAGACCCTTCATGCCCGAGTCGATGAGGATCTGGCCATTATCCAATTCCTGCGCGGAACTGACATACGGCGAATATGGCACGTCGAACGACGACACTTCCGTATACGTGCCGGCATTCTCGTTGACCAGATACTTGCGATACCGCGAATTTGCCGTATCGGACGACAATTCGGTCGAAATGCCGTCGATCACCGACCAGTCAAAATCAGGACGCGTCAACGAAGTGCCGAAATTGTTATCGAACATATACATGTAATACTGGCCGTCAGGCAGCGAATCATCGGCGACATACGTGATAGAATGCTGGCCGCCGGTATCCGAAAAATCACCGGACTTCGTCAGGAAACTGCTGGCCTCATCGGTGCCGGCCCACACGGATGGCTCGCCGATCATATAATCAAGCGTCGGATCCGATTCCAAATCATCCACCTTGATGATGGTGGACGTCTCACGGGCGGAGAACAATGCGGAACCGTCATCCAACAATTGAATGGTATTGCAGTGCAGCCAATCCCAACGATTCTTGGCATTCGAATCCGACTCGTCGATTCCCGCATGCGTGGTGGAGGCCTTATAGTCGGCGAACAGCTCAACGAAATCCACCAAGCGGGTTACACTTCCGGTGGAAGTGCTGAGCTTGATGACCTGATCCTGCACGGCGTTGTCGTCACGGCCGAGCTCGGTGGCCAGCAGCACGATGTCGCCGTTGGAATCCATCGCATAATCATGATGCAGAATGTAGTCGGATCCCAGATCGTAGATCTTCTCCAGCTTGCCGAGACGGTTCATCGCCACCATATGATGCGTGGACGCGGAGAACCACATGAGACCATCATCATCGAACAGCAGACGGTGCGAACGATAGTAGAGCACCGGAATCTCACCGCGCAGCACGCCGTTCGTATCGTAGTAGAACATGAAATCCTGTTCGTCGGAATCATTGCCGAGAATCGCATACAGGCCGCCGCCCAGATCCTCACCTGAATCGGCTGCGACGGTCTTCTCCAACTGCACCTCCTCATTGCCCAGCAGGGATGCGCCCCTGTGTTCGATGGCATGCGTGCGGGACTTGCCGTCGGCATCGGTCAGCGTGATGGCGACGGTGTTCTTCTCGCCGGGAATGAGGCCGAGCAGCTGGAATTCGTGGGTTTTGCTGTATTGCGATTCCTGATAGGCGTCACGGGTGAAATCCGTATAGCCGTCTGCATGCACGGTATAGGAGACGGCAACCGCGTCGTCGGTAGTGAAATACACATACAGTGACGTGGTGTTGGTGCCGTACGGATCTTCGGTGACAAACATGTCATCCTCTGTTGCGGAGGACCTGCTTTTTTCCTGCTCGAGCTTGTCGTCGGCCATATCCTGATAGTCGGCTGTGTACACGTTCTCGATACGTGCGTTCAGTCGTTCAATCCTGTTTTGTTTGATGGCCGCATCGACATTGTCGTAGCTGGCGAGGCAGACGCCCAATGCGACGGCTGATGCGACGACGGCCGCGGTCCAGCGTCTTACACGAGGATGGTTCGACAAAAGTGGAAGCGATTTCATGACTGATGTCTCCAACAAGGGTTCATCTCACAGCGAACAGTTACATCGCCACTGTTATCCGCAAAACTCGGAACAAGCCGAATGATTTATTGGAAAAATTGTGATAAAACCCTGAAATAACCCTGAAAACGCCGTAACTTACATCAGGGTGAACCACGACTGCACGTCATGAAACAAACCGGAATTATTACGAATCAACTCGTCGTCGCGGCCGTACAGGAACAACGACAACACCGTCAACGACAACGTGAACAACAGCAGCGCCAACACCAGCACGCGCAACAGCCAGCGAAGCCGCGGACGTTCGCAATCCAGCGCAATAAGCATCAAAGGAAGCGAAGCCAACGCAAACAGCCAGCCGAAATCGGCGATATAACGCCATCCAAGGCCACCCAGCCGCGCGTCAAGAGCCACGATCAGCAAACCCAACAGCAGGAACATCACCAATGTGGGCCACATGCCGGCATGGCCACGAACGCGCATGCGCTTACGTAGGAACGGGCAAGCCAACGCAGCCAAAGCAAGCGGAACCATGACGAACAGGCCTCCGGGCATCGCCTCCGCAAACCCCCAATCCTTCAAAGGCGCGGGATCGACGGCAAGGAACGGGAACGTATCCGTCCAACGCAACGGCAGAAACAGGTAATATGCGACCGTCCAAACAAAATTCGACCACGACTGATGGTAACTCGTCATATCCGTAACCGTCAGCTGATACGACGAACCGAAATCGAACGGCGAGGAGAAACGCACCATGTTATAGGCGAACAAGGGCACCACCACAACCAATGCGGGCACCAGCACGGCCAAAGGCGTGCGCAACGCATGCAACACGGTGCGCGCACGCCCACGCACGCCGGAACCAGACGCGATGGCACGCAACTGCCCCACAATCGCACGAATCTGCGGCCAGAACAACGGGAACGCGGCAAACGCCACCACCACAAACGACGGACGGCAACCCACATTCGCGGCAATACACACCGAACCGGCAGCCAAACGAGGCAGCGACAACGATTCGACCGTATTCGCACCACCATCGCCACCGGCATCGGCCGCGTTCGGGTGCGTCGCACCCATCCATAGCCATAAGCCCAACGTGCTCAACAACAAGGACGCCGCAATCGGCACCGAATAAAAATTCGTCCGATACCACAAGTACGGGGCGTTCGACGCCAAAACCACAAACACGCACAACATACTGACCGCAGCCAGCGAAACATGCGGACGCACACGCTCGATCACGCGAATCGTCAACAGGCACGCGAACACCAAAAAAACAAACATCAGCAGCGGCACCGCAGCGCCAGACGGCATCATCAGACCACCATCAACCCACAACGACGTTATCGCACGATACGGCACAAACAACAGCAACGCCGGCACCACGCCAAAATACGAATACCAACGACCATCAAAAAACGCATAATCCCAATACACCGGACTCACACCATCGGCAAGCAATTGCTGACGAGTCGTCACATCATACGGATTATCCGCATCGCGCAACGCGTCGGGCACATCCAAATCAAGCCACGCATGACCATCAAGCAACGCCCGAGCCACATGATCATACTGATCGTAATCATACGTATACATGCCATCCGTATGAAAACCCACCGCCGCAACAGTCACCAACCCAGGAACCGTCAACAACACGCCCAACGTCACACGCTGACGCACACTCGACGTATTCAACGGCACCTTCCACAGGCGCGAGCCCGGACGCCACAACGCCACCAACACCATCACCAACACCAACAACGTCACACGCAACGGACTCACCGAAAACGGCACACGCACATTCGCGCGGACCGCATCAAACGGAATCAATGACCCCTTCGGTTCCACCACCTGCACGCGCACCGTACGACCGGCCGCAGCCCTCACATACAACGAACGAGACGAATCCAACGACACCGAACACAACGAACCAGCCACACGATCCGCATCCGCACGAACACGCACCGTACGCAACACGCGCGAACCGGCAGGCACACCACCCATAACCTCATCGGACACCGGCACGATCCGCACATACTCAGACGAACCATCCGCAGCCACCTGCAAATACGCCTGCGTCGGATCAGTAACCTCCAACAACCCGTCATCACGACGCTCAAGCCCCGGCCCCAACGTGTTATACGCAGCCGCCGAATCACCCGACGCCGCCAACGAGCGGAAAAACGGCACATTACACAACACGCACTCAACCAACACCACCACAACAAAAGCGGCTACAATAGCTGCGCACACACGATGACGCGCCTGAAAACGCTGTTTCGAAAAAGTCACGAACTTTATTCTAAAGGCTGCATGTCGCATTGAATTGAAAGAATGGCCCACATGTCACACCTCACACCAGCATCGCCATCAGCACACCATCCACACCAAGGACGGACCATGCTCAACCACGCCATGCAAGGGGTACGACAACTCATCAACCACAACAAACACCCCCACAACACCGCCGACGCCAACCCCTTCGGCAAAGCCCTCGACACGCCAGACGACATCGTCGATGAACTCACCCGCAACGCCATCAAACTCAACCCACTCATCAAACGACACATCATCAAAGGCTTCGAAGGCATACCAAGCACACTCCAACTCGGCTGGGCGCAACTGCCACAAACCCAAGGCAAAGCCTTCTCCATCGGACTATTCACCGACAACAACCACTTCGCGCAAATCGCGCTCGCCGACAGCAAAGCACGCGTCTTCGCGGGCACCAATCCCGAAATGGACGTGCAGGATCTGGAACCACGATTCATATTCGTCAAAGAAGAAACCCTCACCCTGCCAGACGGTCCACGATTCGGACATGCGACAAACGGCGCGCCGAAGATGGTGCGCGCGTCGCAAGGCGGTGTCGTGGGACGCATGCCCGGTGGCCGCATGATGTGGCTCGCATCCTGGCTGAAAGTCGGCAACCGCTACACGCTCGAACAGATGCGTGCCAACCTGCCGGAAACCATGCGATTCGATCTGGAATACAGGGATGCCATCACCATCGCATTCTTCGCAGCCTACATGCTGCCGCAAATGAACGGGCTACTCGTGGGATTCGGCACGGGCAACATCTTCCGCAGGCTCAACCGAGAGGCGCCGATGGGCGCGATCCGCCGATCCATCAGAGACACGATGAGCGCACGCTCCCATGGCATGCGCGCATCCGGACTTGAGGATTATTTCGCCGACCTCATGCGCGAGGCAGGCGCCCTTGACAAAGACCAAGGGCTCGAAGCAGTACACGGCGCGGAACCATTGCACCTATACACGTCCAGCTACTCGGGCTGCTATTTCTTCGCTTGGGATTCCACACTGCCGTTCTCGGCATCGCTGCGCGCGCTGAACATCGAAGGCAACCTCAACCGTTTCGCCGCAGTCAGTTCATGGCTGGAACGCAACGCCCGTATCGGCAAGCTGCCCACAGAAGACACCGTAACCCGCGCGGAAGCCGCGCAAATCGACATGGCGCTACTGGAAAATCCGGCGCTGATCGCATTGAAACCGGACGACGAATTCGGCGCGATCCTCGACTCACAGCAGGATGACGGCGTCCAAGCCGTCATGCGCCTGGTGGACATCGCCGCGGAAACCAGACGTTCCATCGCCGAAAACACGAAGGACGGCGAGGATGTGATGACCGGCGTTGACTCCACCCCGGTCGCGGACGGCGACCACTTTGAGATCACGCTGAAAACCGGCTACTGAGATGGGCAAGACGCGCAGCCTTGTTACCGCCGCGTTCCTCGCGGCGGTGCTGGTGGCTTCTAAATTCGCGCTGGACGGCCTGCCCAATATCGAGCTGGTGAGCCTGCTGGTCATCCTGTACACGCTGGAATATCCGCGGCTGGCCGTGCCCGCCGTTTATACCTATGTCTTTGTGTACGGCCTGCTCAACGGCTTTGGCATCTGGTGGTTCCCGCAGCTGTATATTTGGGCGGTGCTGATGCTGTTCGCCCGGCTGATGCGTCAAAACCGCTCTGTGCTGCTCTGGGCCCTGCTGAGCGGGCTGTTTGGTCTTTGCTACGGCGCGCTGTACGCTGTTTCCTACGCGGTGATGAACGGCGGCATTGCCGCGGGCGTTGCCTGGTGGGTAACAGGCATCCCATTCGACCTGCTGCACGGCGCGGGCAATTTTGTTGTGGCGCTGCTGCTTTATAAGCCGCTGCGCTATTGCCTGCAGCGTACAAAGCAGCTTGGGCCGCAGGCATAAACTGTATTATATAAAAAGCAGACGGAGCTTTCAGCTCCGTCTGCTTTTTGTTCCTTCCGTCAGTCCTTCCGGGAGACCAGTATTTTTTCCCGGTATTCCCGCGGCAGCATCCCCGCCACACGTTTGAACACCTTTGTGAAATAACTCTGATCCTCATACCCCACAGCCAGGGAAATATCCGTCATGCGCAGCTCGCGGCGGCGCAAAAGTTCCTTCGCCTTGTTCACACGCACGCGGTTGAGGTACTCGTTGAACGTCACGCCCGTCTCCTGCTTGAAAATGCGGCTCAGGTAAGCCGGAGAAAGATACACCATCCGGGCGGTGTCCTCCAGCGTGATGCGCTCTTTGTAATTGGCGCTGATGTACTGTGTACACCGGTGGATGATGTTGGCGTGCTTGGCGTCCGAAAAGCGGAACAGGTCGTCCATAAAGTGGTTCACCACACCTGCAAGCCACAGGCAGAGCGAATCAATGGTGGTGAATGCGCCGATCCTGTAACGGTATTCATGACTCAGCCGCATCGTGTGCTCTGCGTCCGCGCCGTTCTCGATGGCTGTCCGGGAAATCAGCACCAGCAGCTCATACAGACGGGATTTCACAAGCTCCATATCCCCGCCGTCCACGAACAGGATCGCGCCCAGCAGCTCGTTCAAAAGACGGCGCGCGCCGTCGCGGTCCTTCCGGGCCACGCACTGCAGCAGCACATGCTCCTTTTCAAACGGATAGGGCGGCGGCGCTTCCTCTTGCTTAAGCTCCAGGATATAGGAAGTGATCTGCCCCTGCAGCTCCTCTGAATGGCCCGACTCCATCATCCTGTTTTCCGCCGAAACATTGTTCATAAACCCAACGGCCATGAACAAAAGCACCGAAAGCTGCGTCACCCGTTCTGTCGGCACAAAGGGAATATTCTCCAGCACCTGCACCGCGGCCTGTTTCTGTGCCTCTGTGAGGCGGACATTTTCCGTCAGCTCGCAGGCGATAAAATCCTGTTTTTCTACCATAATGAACGGGCCGACCGTGATTTTCGCCTCGGCGCCGCCTTCGCCCAGAATCGGAGAGACAAAGCATGTGAGCCCCATCGGACAAAAATAGATATACTTGCCGCCGAAGCGCTCGGCCTCCGTCATACCGTAGATATGCGCCTGCACGCACCGGTCATGGGAGGCGCCTGCGGCGGCGCACATGCCGCAGCTCTCGCAGCCGTACCCGTATTCATCAAAAGCCCTGCCGGTTTTGTCGGACAGCGTGCAGCCCAGACCTGTGGATTGGGAAAAGGCCTTTGCACATTCCCGCGCCAGCCTGCGGTCGAATTGCTCGTATTCCATCTGCGTTCCCGCCTTTCCCCGTGCGCTGCTTTTCTCTCCTTTATCATACAATTTTTCGTTTGGAACATCAACAACATTAAAGCAAAAAAATCCCAAAGGCAGCATTTACCGACTGCGCCGCATCCGCTTTATACGGTATGAGCCGCCGTTTTACCATTCACCGGCAACCTCTACTGCAATCTTGTGCCACTGCGCCAGCCGCTCGGGATGGTACTGCACCGTGCTGACATCTTTCAAAATCAGCTCGCAGGTACATCCGTTCTCCTTTGCCGCGCGGCAGGTCTCCTGCAGTTCCCTGCGCACAAGCTCCGGTTCAAAGGAAGCAGCCGCCAGATAGGCCGGGTTCGGCTTGCGGGAGATGACATAGTCGCCGTGGATATGCTCTGCTCCCGCTCTGATATCCGCCCAGGGGCTCATGGAGATCTTGCGTACGTTTTTGATCTTGCGGATGTAATCGATCCGGTTGTGCAGCGGCTCACAGCAGCCGTAATAGACCAGGCCGAACTGCTCCAGCAGCGGCTTGACATATTCGACCTCATACTCTTCAAACATCTGGGGCG
>QWCH01004979.1_pt1 | contig 13264 bp, 10 predicted proteins | sample 1972671 | NCBI WGS metagenome assembly QWCH01 (sample SAMN09866713, study PRJNA288562) | Human gut metagenome isolate term3_stool, whole genome shotgun sequencing... | isolation source: gut | host: Homo sapiens | place: USA: California | reverse complement strand
CAAAATAAGCGGATGTGGCGGAACTGGCAGACGCGCTAGATTCAGGTTCTAGTTCCCTTAAAAGAGTGTGGGTTCAAATCCCTTCATCCGCACCAAAGAGCTTCAAGCTTTGGCTTGAGGCTCTTTTTCTTTGTCTTGGCTTTTAAGTTGTTTATTGCCCTACCAAAAGCAGAGAGATGATTACCGCTCCGGTATCAGTGAGGAAAAAAGGCCATATGAAGGTTTACCACAAGCTGTCAGGCGAATTTCCATATGCCTGCGTTTCCCTGTGGCCCTGAATCTGGCTCTAAACCGTGTTCCCAATAAAGCAAGATAAAAGGGCAGTGTATTCGTATGCTGCCCTCTTTCATGCAACGAAATGTCCACGGACGGAACACAAATATATTGTCCACAAAAACATTTTTTAAATATTTTTTACTTCGTATCAACGATAAAAATAGATTGTTTTTCCACGGGGTACACCTGTCCGCCCTCTTGCAATCTTGAACGATTGCGGTATAATGAAAAACGTTCCGCGAAACCGTTTGTGCGGGCGGCTGCGGAATGGGCAGGTGCGGAACATCTGCCAAACCCAATTAAAATAGGGAAGAGGAATCGTTATGAATCAACTCACAAAAGCGGCCAAAACGCTGGCTGCCAAGTACAACTCCACCAGCCTGATCCTGCGCATTGCAATCGGCCTGGTGGTCGGTTCGGTGCTGGCTTTGATCTGCCCCGGTGCTGCATGGATCGAAGAATTCGGCAACCTGTTTGTCGGCGCGCTGAAAGGCGTTGCACCGGTGCTGGTGTTTGTTATTGTTGCCAGTGCACTGGCGCAGGGCTCCTCCAAGCTGGACCGCCGCTTTGGTACGGTGGTCTGGCTGTACATGCTCACCACCTTTGTGGCGGCTGCGCTCAGCGTTGTGACCAGCAAGCTGTACCCGCAGACGCTGGTTCTGGCGGAAGCTGCCACGGCGGATGTGGTGCCCCAGGGCCTGGGTGATGTGATGCACACCCTGCTTTCCAACATTGTTTCTAACCCGGTTGCTTCCATCATGAACGGCAACTATATCGGCATCCTGATGTGGGCCTGCCTGTTCGGCCTTGCCATGAAAAAGCTGGGCAGCGATACCACCAAGAACTTTATGGCCAACACGGCGGATGCAATTTCTACCATTGTGCGGTGGATCATCAACCTGGCGCCGTTTGGCATTATGGGCCTGGTGTTTACCAACGTGGCGGACAACGGCCTGTCCATCTTTACCCAGTACGGGCGCCTGTTGCTGCTGCTAGTGGGCACCATGCTGCTGATGGCGCTGGTGATCAACCCGTTCATCATCTTTATCTACCTGCACCGCAACCCCTACCCACTGGTGTTCCGCTGCCTGCGTGAAAGCGGCCTGACCGCTTTCTTCACCCGCAGCTCCGCCGCCAACATCCCGGTCAACATGTCTCTGTGCGAAAAGCTGAGCCTGGATAAGGATATTTACTCCGTCTCCATCCCGCTGGGCGCAACCATCAATATGGACGGCGCTGCCATTACCATCACCATCATGACGCTGGCTGCCGCCAACACGCTGGGCATGCAGGTCTCCGTGCCTGCCGCCATCCTGCTGTCCATCATGTCGGCTTTGGGCGCGTGCGGCGCTTCCGGTGTTGCGGGCGGTTCGCTGCTGCTCATCCCCATGGCCTGCTCGCTGTTTGGCATTTCCAATGATATTGCCATGCAGGTCGTTGGCGTTGGCTTCATCATTGGCGTTATTCAGGACTCCGTTGAGACTGCGCTGAACTCCGCCGGTGACGTGGAATTTGCCGCTACCGCCGAATACCACCAGTGGCTCAAAGAGGGCAAACCTCTGCCGGCTTTCATGGGCGGTAAATAAGGTACATAGGTATCATTTAAGCAACCCGACATTATCGAGCATTTTGGCAACGCAGATGCCGTGCCGCAGCCGCCGGAGCGGTGCTTAAGCCGCAAGGCGGGAATTGTGCGGTGTTGCCTTAAGTATTACAGCCCCGGTTCTGCGTTTGCAGAGCCGGGGCTGTTGTTATATCCTGAGTGTGGGTAGCAGGGGGCGGTAGGGGAAAGTGGGGCGGCCAGCCCTCTGGCCGCCGAACGGGCCCGATCACAAATCTCATTATGCCAGATTTGGACAAGGCCCCGGAACGGCCAAGACCATCCTATTGAAAAACTTTGGTCGAAGGTGAAGGCTTTCCTTCGTAAATTCAAGGCGAGGACGCTGGATGCCCTTCCAAATGCGATTCAGAATGCTTTCCACGCTGTTACTGTCTCTGATTGTTCCGGCTGGTTCCGCTTCTGCGGATATACGCTTTAATTTTGAAAATTGCTATAAACGAACCATACGGCCTTACGCGTGGAACCCCGCCCACCGCTCCGGTGGGATGCTGGGGGCGGTGACAATGCACTCCGGGTCTGGGGCCAGCACATGGCGGGTGACGCGGAACAGGCCGGCGGCATCGCACAGGATGCAGCTGGCAGCGCCAAAGCGCGTGTTCTGGGCGGCTCCGCAGTCCAGGTAGGCTTGCGTCAGCTTGACGAAATCCTCTGAAATATGGGGCTGCTGGGCGTTGTAGTGGCTGCGCATATAAACAGTGTGTGCGCTGCCATCGGTATCCACGCTTTGCAGCTTCATGGGCTGGTCGGCCAGGCGGTGAGGCACGTTCAGCACTTCTTCAATGCTGTGGATATAGGTGTTGCGGGCGTGGGTAACGCCTACCAGCAGGATTTTGCCGCCCACATCTTTCAGGCGGTCATAGCAGCCGCCGGGGGTGCAGGGCGTGTTGCGCAGTTCCTCACCTGCGAGGTAGGAAACAGCCTGCTGCCCATACCCGGCTATGCTGTGGGTGGGGTGCAGGCTGCGTACCACACCGGGACGCTGGCGGAACAGCTCCGGCAAAATGCCCACGCAGCAGGGGGAGGTGCACACATCAAACACCGGGTTGGCCGCGTTGATGGTGCGCCAGGTGTGGGTGGGCAACAGCAGCAGCCCAGGCCGGAAAAACTCCATCAGGGCATCCAGCACAGTATCGGCACCGCCGTCCACCGGGCCGATGGACTTCATGGAAGAATGAATCAGAATGGTTTCCTGCCCGGTCAGGCCCATATCAGCCAGGTCCTGCAGAAGGTCCAGTTTGGTATAGCTCATAAAAAATCCTTTCTGGAATCAAAGCGGCGGTATGACAGCAGCAAGCCCGCAGGCGCATACAGGGGCGCGGTGCGGGCTTGCTGCTTTTTTAGGAGGAGGTGGAATGTTATAATTGGCGGCTCCGCAAAGAGCGTGTCACGCTTCTGCACCGAAGTCGGCCCGGAATTCAGCCAGCATGGCGCGCATTTCCTGGGCGGAGGCTTCATCATTCAGGGCGGCGTAACCGGCGCGGGCGGAGCTTGCTTTGGGGGCACCGGGGCCTTTGGAGCCGTACTCGCCAAAGTGAACGGTTTCCTCGTTGGCGGGGTCAGACCAGTTGTCCCACCCAAGGGGGATGATCTCATCGCTTAAATCGCAGTCCAGCCAGTACACGCGGGCATACTGCCGCCACGGGCGGCCTAGATAGACACTGCCTGCGGGGCTGTTGCCCTGCACGGTGCAGTTGGCAAACAGGTAGCCCGGCTTGCCCTGCGGCGTGCTGGCGGCGGCAATATAGCTGGTAACGCCGCGGTGAGCAACGGGCACAATGCGGCAATGGTCAAACACCGCGTTGGCCCCGCCGAAAATGAAATCAATGTTGCCGGAAATCTCGCAGTCACGGTAGTATTGTTTGGTGTCCAGCCGGGGCGTGTTCTCCCGCGGACCGCGGAAGCCGTTTTTCTGGCGCACGGCCAGCGGCAGGGGAGCGGTGAAGAGCGTATCCTGGTTGCCGTGCAGGGAAACATCCACCATGCACACACGGCTGGCATCGGCATATACCGCCAGCGCCTGGCCGCGGTCCGCACCATCACCGGCGGTGTTTTCCACGGTCAGGTGCTCCAGCCGGGCGCTGCCGCCGCCAAGGAAAAGCGTCTGGCTGCGAAAGGTACCGGTGCGCTCCTCGCCGGGCCAGGGGTCGCGCCCGGCGGCCCCGGCGGAGATCACAGTCTGCCCCATCCCGGCACCGGTGATGATGTAATCCGCCAGTTCCAAAAACGGGCGTTCATAATAGGTCCCGGCCCCCAGCACAAAGTGAAGCGGCTGGGCGGGGTCCTGCGCGGCAGCAGCGGCGGTCAGGGTGGTAAATTCAGCGCTGCCATCCACGGCAACGGTTACAAGCTTGCGTTCCATATTGAATCGGTTCCTTTCACAAAAAGGCTTCCATGGTATCAGTGCAAATACTCCGGTCCGGTGGGGCAAAAAGAAGCGGCATTACACCTTAGAAAAACTGTTTGATAAAAGCAATATCGCTGGCAGCACGGGCGGGCACGGCTTCCTCGCGCAGAACGGGCAACGGCTGCGGCAGGGTGCGCAGCATGGCAAAGGCACCGGCGTAATCGGTGCAGGAATCTTCCAGGCTGGTGTGCAGCATGGTGCCGTCCGGCGCAAAGTTCTTGCCCTTAAAGTGTACGGCCTTGATTTTGTCCCCAAGCAGCTCGCCCATGGCGTCCCACAGGGGCTGCTGGTTGTCCTTGCCCTCAAAGCTGACCAGGTTGCTCATGTCCAGGATGACCCCCAGCGCGGGGCTTTGCATCATATCCAGGATGTGCCGCGCTGCCTGCGGGGTGTTGGTGCTGTCGCCAACAACGGGCTCAATGGCAACGGTCACGCCAAGGCGCTCGGCTTCCGGCAGAATGGTTTCCAGGCTTTTGCAGAGCATATATTGGGCTCGCTCGCGGGTGGTGCCGGCGGGCTGCTTGTGCATGCCGGTAGTCTCGGTGCCAATGCAGCCCGCGTTCAGCGCCTTGCACACGGCCAGCTGACTTTTGAAATCCGCTGCGTTGGCGCTGCGCTGCACTTCGTCCGCGATGGCAAGCTCCACATAGGTGCCCAGCACGGCAACAGCGATGTTGTGCTTCTTTTGCGCTTCCAGCGTGTTCTGCACCAGCTGCGGGGTAACGTCCGCATAGCTGGCAACGCCGGGCACGCATTTTTTGTAGGCCAGCTGCACGCAGGCAAACCCGTCTGCGGAAACCTTGCCAAACAGCTCATCGGGCGTGCCCTTACCGTAATCATGCAGGCGGGCACCAACGGTAAATATGGCCATAACAGCGGAACCTCCTTACTGGATGATCATTTCAGTATAGGCCAGCAGCAGGGGGGCAACGCCCTTGGCGTCGTTTTCCACAACTGGCTCGCTGAAATAGTATTCCAGGCTGCCATCGCGGCGGGTGGCGCCGCCCAAACCGGCTACCAGGCAGATGCCGGACAGTTGCAGCTCGCCCTTATCGTTCACGCCAAGGTATTTGTCACAGGTGCCATAGAATGCCTTTTCGCCGTAAGCGCGGAACCGCTTGGGCAGGTAGCCCAGCCGCACGCCTTTGAGCACGGCGTAAGCGAACAGGGAGCTGCCGGAGGTTTCCAGATAGTTGCCCGGTACGCCGGCTTTATCAATGACCTGCCAGAACATGCCGGTCTCGGCATCCTGGAACTGGATCATGGCCTCCACGGCTTCCTTGAACATGGCCATGATGGCGCGGTATTCGTAATACATCTGCTCGTCCATGCGCTCCAGAACATCCACCATGGCAACCAGGAACCAGCCCATGGCGCGCAGCCAGAAGTTTGCACTGCAGCCGGTTACAGGATCGGCCCAGTACATCTGGCGGCTTTCATCATAGCCGTGGTAGTACAGGCCGGTTTTGGGGTCTCGCATGTACTTTTTGATGTTCATGAACTGCTTATAACTGTCCTGGCAGCCCTTCATGCCGTTGTAGCGGGTCTCGTATTCCATGTAGAATGGCTGCGCCATATAGGTGCCGTCCAGCCAAACCTGCCACGGGTAGATGGCTTTGTGCCAGAAATTGCCATCCTTGGTGCGGGGCTGGGTGTCCAGCTGGGCGCGGATGGTGTTGATGGCATCCCGGTAGCGCTGCTCGCCGGTCAAATCAACCAAGGAAAACAGGTTTTTGCCCTGGTTGATGTTGTCCAGGTTATGCTCGTTGGCGTCAAAGGTGTAGATCTCACCGCCATCCTTGACAAAGTAGTCTACAAAATCGCGGGAGAACTTCAGGAACTTTTCATCCCCGGTGGTCTTGTACAGGCTCAGGCAGGCGGTGATCATGCAGCCGTCCACATAGTTCCATTTATTGGGCTTGCCGCTGCGCACCTTTTCAATATTCCACAGTGGGGCTTCGGCAGAGCTGCCGGCAATCAGATAATCCACATAATTGCCCAGGGTGGTCAAAATCTCTTCATGGGTCATGGCTTAATCCTCCTTAAAGCTGCCAACGTTGATAAAGTTCAGGCGTTCGCCTGCATAGCCTTCCAGTTTGACATTGTGGAAGTGAATCTCCTTCACGTTTTCGGCCCAGATCGCCAGCTTGCTGCATTCGGCGGCACCGCACATCATGGCGGCGTGGCCAGCCCCGGCGTTTTCGGCAAAGGAGATGCTGACATTGTTCATCTCCACTTTTTCAACCGGCTGCTCCGGCAGACCGCTGAACCAGCAGCCTGCATACTCGGCGTCGGTGGCGGTGATATTTTCCATCGTCAGGCTGCCCAGGCGGGGGGTAGCATCGTCCAGCGGCAGGGGTTCATGGCTCTGCACATAGTCGCTTTTGCCGTCCGGGTCACAGAAGTAGAACATGTTGATGACGAATGGGGTCAGCACATGGCGCATTTCTACGTTGCGGAACACCAGCCCGTCGATCACGGCGTTCTTGCCGCGACCGCGGCGGGTCTTGATGCGCAGGCCGCGGTCGGTGTGGTCCATCAGGCACTGGGTAACCACCACATTTTTCACGCCGCCGCTCATCTCGCTGCCAATAACCAGGCCGCCATGGCCGCGGTTCAGGTTGCAGTTGCGGATGGTCACATTCTCGCAGGGGGTATGCATCACAGTGCCAAGGAAGAGTTTGCCGGACTTGAGGGCGATGCAGTCATCGCCAACATGGATGAAATCACCGATGATGTTCACATTCTTGCAGCTTTCGGGGTCAATGCCATCGGTGTTGGGGCTGTCGGCGCGGTTGTGAATCTGCAGCTGCAGGATGTTCACCCCGTCCGAGTAGGTGGGGTGGATGGTCCAGGAGAAGCTGTTGCACACCTCCACACCGTGTAGGGTCACATTCTTGGCTTTGCTGGTAAAGAAGAGCCGCGGCCGCCAGGCGATAAGTTTCACCTTGATGTGCTGGTACCAGTCGCCGTTGTCGGCGTTGGCGTTGATGCAGCCTTCGCCGGTGATGGTCACATTTTCGGCATTGATGACATTGATCAAACCGGCAAAACAGTCCAGCGGGTTTCCCTCCCAGCCGCCGAGATAGGCTTCGTGCTGTTCATCGGCGCAGGGCAGCACACCAGGCAGGATGGGATATTCGCGGCGGTCGGTGCCGCCCAGCAGGGTGCAGCCTTTTTCCAGGTACAGGGTGGTGTTGCTGCACAAAAACAGGCTCTGGGTGCGGTAAGTACCGGCGGGCACATACACCGTGCCGCCCGGCGGGCAGGTGGAAAGCGCAGCCTGCAAAAAGGCGGTGTTGTCGGTCACGCCGTCATTCACCAGGCCATAGCGGGAAGCATCTACAAAAAAGCTTTCCGCCGCGGTGGCAAAGTCCAGGGTACCGGTATCGCCATCAGTGGCAAGCACTTCCAGGTGGTAGGTTTTGCCGGGTTCCAGGCTGAACACGCTGAACACGTTGGTGCAGCAGGCTTCCAGCACAGTCTGGCCGTTCAGCTGAACCCGGAACGGGGCAGGGGCGGTATAGCAGGTGTTGTTTTGCAGCTCAAAACAGGCGCTGCGGGTACAGGCACGAACGAGAGCGAGTTTCATACGATAATTTCCTCCATAAAAGATGAAAAAAGTTTTGAAATTCAACAAGAAATGTGTTAATATGAAATAAATCAACAAAATTGAAGCGCGTTCTGCCCTAAAACTGGCAAAAATGCTTGGGCAGGGCGTGGCGGGAGGTTTGAACAGGATGGTCAAGGAATATACCTATTCCCCCCATGTAGACTTTTATATCGATATGATCGACCGCGAGCATAGCTACGATATGGGAAGTTTCCACACACACCACAAATATGAACTGTATTATGAAGTGGAAGGCGCGCGGCGCTATTTTATTGAGGATTCCGCCTATATCGTCAATGCAGGCAATGTGATCCTGATTGGGGAAAACCAGATCCACAAGACTGGTTCGGTAGGGGATGGCCCCACCAGCCGCATTGTGTGCAATTTCAGCCGCGAGTATCTGCAGGAGATCAGCGGGGCTTTCCCAGAGATTGACCTGTTCAGCTTTATGAGCGAGGAGAACAACCACCTGCTGAGCAACATCACGGTTAAGCAGCAGAACTATATCTACTCCATCCTGCAGCAGCTGATCCAGATGCAGGACGAAAACAGCTCCGAAAGCGCTGTGACCCGCAAAATGCTGCTGGCCACGCTGCTGTTGCAGCTGAAAAAGATGTGCGAAAACCAGCATGAGCTGGGGGGCGACAGCGGCCGGGTGACCAACCGCATCGTCAGCCAGATCCAAGGCTATATTGCGGAGCATTACGCCGAGAAGCTGACCCTGACAAGCATTGCCAACCAGTTTTACATCAGCCCGTATTACCTCAGCCGTCTGTTCAAAAAGACCATCAACCTGAGCCTGATCGAATACATCAACGGCGTACGCATCAAAGCGGCGCAGAACATGATCGAAAAGACCAACGAAAGCATTTCCGGCGTGGCGGAAAAGACAGGCTTTATGACAAGCGCGCATTTCCGGCGGGTGTTCAAAGAGGCCACAGGGCTTTCGCCCCAGCAGTACCGCCAATATTTCAAGCGGGTAAACAAACCGGAAAAATAAGGCCAAAAATGTTACAGCACAAAACCACAACCCCCGGCGGCTGCCAACAGGCAGCCGCTTTTGTTTTGCCCCTAACGGATAAGCAGGGCAGGGGAGAGCGATGCAAAGGGATTAGCAGAAAAGGCACCATCATGTGCCGGAATACAGCGGAAAGCCGAAAGCTTTTTTATTCCGGCTGCATCCTGAATATTAGGAACGGCCAAAAGCGAGAAAAGCCAGTGGCCGGAGTTTTCAAAATAAAAGCTGCCCGGTACCCCTTTTGCAGCGGTACGGGGCAGCCTGTGTAGTGGTTTGGGCGCAAAAAGATCAAAAGTTTTGGAAAAAACTTGAAGCTTAGCCCTTTACACTGCCAGCGGCAATGCCGTCAATAAAGGAATCCTGAGCGGCAAAGAAAACCAGCAGCTGCGGGATAATGGAAATCAGGGACAAGGCAAGGATGCGGTTCCACTGAATGCCTTCACTGGTACTGTCCATAGACAGCTTAACAAAGATTGCCATGGGGTATTTGCGCGGGGTAGTAACGTAAAGCAGGGGACCCATAAAGTCGTTGCAGCTCCACATGAACTGGAACAGCGCACAGGCGACCAGAGAGGGGCTGAGCATGGGGCAGATGATCTTGTACAGGATCTTGACCGGGCCGCAGCCGTCAATGGCGGCAGCTTCGTCCAGGTCGTGCGGGATGCTGCGCATGAACTGCACCAGCTGGTAGACGAAGTAGGTTTCGGTAGCAAACAGGGACGGCACCCACAGGGCGGGGTACAGGGGGTTGTTGATCCAGTTAAACTTGTTGTACATCATGTACTGCGGAACGTTCAGAACAACCTGCGGCAGGAACAGCGTCATGATCATAACGCCGAACAGGAAATCGCGGCCCTTGAACTTGAAACGGCTGAAACCGTAAGCAGCAATGACAGAAGAAATAACAGTGAACACAACCTTGGGGATAACGTAGCTGTAGGTGTTCAGGAATGCACGCCAGATGGTGATATCGCCGCCGTAAGTTTTGGTCACAGCGTTATAATAGCCATCCAGGGTGGGATGCGCGGTAAACGGGGAAAGGCTGGTAAAAATCTCGGCGTTGGTCTTAAAGGTGGAGCCCACCATCCACAGCAGCGGATAGACCATGATAAAGCCCATAAAGATCAGAACAAAATACTTGAAGAAGGTTGCCACATTGGCGCGTGCTTTCATACCCATAAATCAATTCCTCCTTCAATCAGTCAGCATAGTAGACCCAATGCTTCTGGCTGCCAAATGCGATGACAGTGAGCAGGGCGATGATGATGAACATGACCCAGGCCATGGCGCAGGCCATACCCATTTCGTTGCTCTTGAACGCATAGTTGTAAACCAGCAGCGAAACCAGCGTGACGGAACCGCGGGGGCCGCCATTATTAAAGATAATGTAGGGACCGTTGAATTCCTGGAACGCCTGAGCAATCTGGGTAACGAGGTTGTAGAAGATAACGGGGGTGATCATCGGCACGGTGATGGAGAAGAACTGGCGGGTCTTGGAAGCACCGTCGATGGTGGCGGCTTCGTACAGGTCGACCGAAACGCCCTTCAATGCGGCAAGGAACAGCACCATGGCGGAGCCGAACTGCCATACACGCAGCACAATGATAACGACCATGGCGTAATCGGGGTCAGCCAGCCAGCTGGGCCCCTGAATGCCGATAAAGGAGAGCAGCATGTTGATGATGCCATCCTCTTTGAACAGGGCCTTCCACAGAACGGCAATGGCAACAGATCCGCCCAGGATGGAGGGAATGTAGTAGATGGTACGGAACAGGTTGACGCACTTGATCTTGAAGTTCAGGATGTAAGCGATGAACAAAGCAAAAATCAGCTTGAGGGGAACGGTGATGAGGGCATAACGGAAGGTGATGATGAACGAGGTCAGCGTTTTCTTGTTGGTGAAAATGTAGATGTAGTTCATCAGGCCGTACTTGGTAATGCCGTCAAAGAAGTTCATATCCGTAAAGCTGTAGAACAGGGAAGTGGCAAACGGATACAGCTTGAACACCACAAAACCAATGATCCAGGGAATCAGGAACAAAAGGCCAACGTTTTCATCACACCATTTTTTGAAAGGAGTGCGGGTCACTGTCTTGGCAGCAGGTGCGCTCATAAAGGAAACCTCCTTGTTACATAATAAAGGGCTGGCCCCACCGCCATGGGGCCGGGGCCAGCCTTGCTGATGCATAAGGTTAAGTGTGGAAACGGGGATTAGGCAAGTGCTTCGCAGATGCCATCGTACAGGATCTGGGCAGCCTCGGCGGAATCATACTGATCGTAGCTGAAGCCTTCAAACACATCGCTGTACACGCCATTGGTCTCGTCCTTCAGGGAAGTGCTCTCGTAGCAGGGGTCGAACGGCTGGTCAACAAAAGCCATAACCTTGGTGTTGGCTTCCAGAATCAGCTCGTTGACAGCACCGGCCTCCTTGGCGTATTCCTGGCCGGCCTTGGAGCAAACCATGCCGCACTGGGTGCCCATGATGGAAGCGCCCTCTTTTTCGTTCAGGATGAAGTTGATCAGGGCAGCAGCCTCAACAGGATGCTCGCAGCTCTGGGTAACAGCCATACCCATGGAAACCTTGGCAAAACCGCCGTTGGCAGCCTCGCCCCACTTGATTTCGTCGCCAACAACGAACTCAGCGTCGTCGGGCAGGTTCTGGCTTGAACTCAGTGCGCTGGAGTCCCAGGTGAAGATGCCGGCGTACTTGCCGGTGATCCAGGCCTGACCATCGGTGATGTTCTTATCGCCGGCGGCGTTCATGGTCTTCAGGTCGGGCATCACGTGGTTATCTTCCAGGCTCTGGATCCATTCCAGACCTTCCTGCAGCTGCTCAACGGTGTAGTTCAGGGTGCTGTCGGTAACCCAGGGCTCGCCGTACTTGCTTTCCAGGTAGAAGGTCATCATGATCATGCGGTCCAGCGTGGTGGCAGCCAGCGGATAGTAGTCATCGCCCAGCTTTTCCTGGAAGGTCTTGGCGGCGTCCAGCAGCTCCTGCTCAGTAGTGGGGTAGTGGTCCAGGCCAGCCTTCTTGAAGGTTGCCATGTTCCAGTAGAAAATACGGCCGGCCATAGCAACGGGAACAGCCTGCAGGGAATTAGCCACAGTGCAGGCATCCAGAGCGCTAGAGGGGAACTGGGTCAGATCCAGCACATCGGAGTAATCGTTCAGGTTAACGAAGCTCTGACCCTTGCCGGAGTACTGGAACAGCCAGTTCCAGTTGACCTGCATCACGTCGGCAGCGTTGCCGGCAGCCAGGGCAGTGGACTGAGCTTCCTCCCAGCCGTTCCACGGGCCGTAAGTGCACTCAACGGTGATGTTGGGGTATTTTTCAGTGAATGCCTTGCAGGCAGCCTCGTATGCAGCCTGGCGGGCATCGCCGCCCCACCAGCTGATGGTCAGGGTGATGGGATCGGTGGTGTTGATGGTGTGAGCCTCGGTAGCAGCCTCGGTAGAGGTGGAAGCAGCTTCAGAAGAAGCGGCCTCGGAAGAAGCTGCGGTGCTGTTGGCAGCGGAGCCGCCGCAGCCTGCCAGCAGGCCAGCAGCCATAACGCTGGCCATTGCAAGGGCGATTGCCTTTTTCATTGTTTTAGTCCTCCTAAAAATGTTCATATAACGAGCGGCCTGACAACTGACCGCTTCATTCAACGCTATTATAATAACAAATTGTGAACATCAAAAAAATATCCAAAATAGTGTGTAAATCATGAAAACAAACAAATATTGCTTTAATTGAATGGGCAAAAAATCAACTCATGTCAAAACATACGAACTAAAGCAAAACGATTTGTGCATAATGCTGAGATAGCCCAAACCTGTATCTAATAAAGATTGCGGCAAAATCTTGCATAAATTGAGGCGATTTGTGCGTATTTGTATATGTTGCAAAACGGTTACAACAAAATTATAGGGGAAAACGTGTAAAAATGCTGAATGAATCACAGAAAACAAACGCACAAATTCGGCAACGCAAAAAATGTACGCAAACGCACTTCTTTTGCGCATTCGTGCAAAATTTGCAATGGGAAGAAATACAGTATGCTAAAAATATTCGCGATGGCAAAATGTGTGCGAAAAATGGAATGGAAATTGCTGCACATAAAACATATCTTGTATATGCGGCCTTTTGGTGCTCTGAAAATTGCGCCGCAAAGTGTTGGAAACAAAAATGGCACAAAAGCGGTGCTGCAAGGCTGGGCAGCGGCTTTTGTGCCATATATGTTGTCATTTACTTAAGGCAATACCGCATAATTCTAAGTGCCGATACGGCGAGCGAGGTACGGCAGATGCTAAGCCAAAAGCGCAGATAATACTGGATGCTGCAAAGGTGAG
>QWCH01004284.1_pt1 | contig 13327 bp, 10 predicted proteins | sample 1972671 | NCBI WGS metagenome assembly QWCH01 (sample SAMN09866713, study PRJNA288562) | Human gut metagenome isolate term3_stool, whole genome shotgun sequencing... | isolation source: gut | host: Homo sapiens | place: USA: California | reverse complement strand
TGCCGCTTTCCGCCGATGCTGCTCAGGGGAGTCACAAAGGCGATCCCCGTTCCCGGAATATCGATCTTGATCTCCTGTTCCAGTCCCTTTTTTACCTTTTTCCATTCCGACGCCGTCACTACCGCAAACTGGACGGCCTTTTCCGATGCCTCTAACCCGAAGGCATCCAACACCTCCGACGCCGCGGTTCCCCGGCCTAACGTCAGGAATGTGACGGAAATCCCATATTCTTTATAGAAGGCGAGGAATCTCCGGCTCTGGTTCCGGTCGCTGATCGTCGCCATCAAGTATAATTCGCTCATAAAACCTCCTACAATTCAATAATCGCGTCATCATCCAGCAGCTCAAACGCCGCGTATGCCCCGGACTGTCCATGAGCTGCGGATATTCCTTCCTGCGCTCCGCACTTCGCTTTTATTCTCGAAGCCAGCCCCATGACCTGGATCGTGATAAGCGGTGTCATGGCAACCATTGCGACCACACCGAAGGCATCGGTGACGATGTTTCCTCCAAGCGCGGAGCAGGCTCCCTGTGCCATCGGAAGCAGAAACGCTGCCGTCATCGGTCCCGATGCCACGCCGCCGGAGTCGAAGGCGATCGCTGTATAGATCTTCGGCACAAAAAACGAGATTCCCAACGCGATCGCGTATCCCGGAATGAGAAACCACAGGATCGAGATTCCTGTGAGTACCCGCACCATCGCAAGTCCGAGAGAAACCGCAACGCCCAGGGAAAGTCCCATTCCCATGGCCTTCGAGGAGATCGCTCCGTCCGTGATCTCCTCAACCTGTTTATTGAGAACGTACACGGCCGGCTCTGCCTTTACGATGAAATATCCCATGATCATTGCGATGGGAACAAGGAACAGCGGGTGGGCGGACTTCGCAAGCACCTGTCCGAGATAATTTCCCGCCGGCATGAAGCCCACGTTCACTCCCGTAAGGAAAAGTACCAGCCCCGCGTATGTATAGGCAAGACCGATCGCGATCTTCTTTAATTTTCTTGTTGTTAATTTTAACATGAAAATCTGGAAAATCATGAAAAATAAGATAATAGGCAGTAAGGAGACTGCAATCTCCTTCATGTAGGCCGGAAGTTCCCTTGCAAAGAGCAGGAACAGTTCTTTTGAATCACCGATCTCCGGAATCACCGGCGGCGTGTAGGCGCTGCTGTCCGCCTTGAAGATCATGCTTAAGATCATGACTGCGAGGATCGGTCCGATGGAGCAGAGCGCCACGAGACCGAAGCTGTCGTCCGCCGCGTGGCGGTCGCTTCGCGTTGCAGAGATTCCGACACCGAGTGCCATGATAAACGGCACCGTCATCGGTCCCGTCGTAACGCCACCGGAGTCAAAGGCCACGCTTAAAAAATCCTTCGGCACGAACATCGCCAGTACAAACACCACGCCGTAAAAGGCAAGCAGCAACGGCGGAAGTGCCACGGAGAACAACATTCGCAGCAGGGCCACGACAAGAAATGCGCCGACTCCGCATGCAACGGACAAGATCAGCGTCATGTTCGGCACAGCCGGAACCTGATTCGCCAGAACCTGAAGATCCGGCTCCGAGATCGTAATGATGAAGCCTAAGAGAAAGGACAGCCCGATCACCACCGGAAGCTTCCGGCTCTTCGTCAGGCACGTTCCCACTCGCTCGCCCATCGGTGACATGGCAAGCTCTGCGCCAAGTGTAAAAAGCATCATTCCCGCAAGCAAAAGGACTGCTCCCAAAAGGAAACAGAGAAGGATGCTGGAGGAGATGGGCGCGATCACAAAGCAGAGCACCAGCACGATCGCGATGATCGGCAGTACCGCCTGCAGCGCCTCATTCCACTTCTCCCGCAGTTTTTTTGTCATTCCCAATATTCCACTCTCCTGTCTTTTTGAGGCGGACATTCCCATTCTCTCAAAATCCGCCCTGTTACTTGGTTTTTTTCCACATTCGTGTTCTCTCCGCCAGGTATTTCACGAACAGGGGATGCCGTTACAGGATCTGTGGGCTTGCAGCGCCACGATCCTGTAACCGGCGAATTATGTTTAGTATAACATGGGAATTGTGAGAAAAGTATGTTTTGAGAGGTTAAGATTCCGCTAAAAAAAGGCGGCTTTGTTCAGATAATTTACTATAAAAAAGATATCAGGCGGTTAAACAGCCCGGAGCTTTCCCTGCCCGCCTGCTCACAGGGAACATCAATAAACGTAAACCGACAATGCTATAAAAAATACCTGTAGGATCGTCATGATCAAAAACAGAGGTGTAATAAATTTATACCATCGCTCAAGCGGGATTCCCATCAGACCGCATTCCAATGAACAGTTCGTTGGCCAGAACATGTCCGAAAAGCCGTCACCAAAACAATATGCCAATACCGCTGTCTGGCGGCTTACGCCTACAATGTCAGCTACAGGTGCTATAATTGGCATAGTGATCGTAGCCTGACTGGAAGAACCATTAATGAAAATATTAATGATGCTCTGTAAAAACAACATTCCAATAGCAGAAATGACGGGATTCCCGATATCCAGAAGAGAAGAAAGGTAGTAAACTATTGTATCGGAAATAAGTGCTTCTTTCATGACAATAAGAATACCCCGGGTAAATCCAATCACAAGGATCGAGGATACTACGCTCTTAGTTGACTCAATAAAAGTAAGACAGATCTCATTCAGACTGCTTCCTCCCACGACTCCCGCCACTACCATCATTGCTAAAAATAATGAAGATATCTCATCGATATACCATCCAAGCATGCTCGTTCCGTAAAGCAGGATCCCTATCGTAGCAAAAAACAAAATCGTACACAATTTGCGGCGAAATGTAAAGTTCACCTCTTTATCATACTGCTTTTTGTCCGATTGTTCCACTTCATCACAGCCATATAAAACTGAAAGTTCAGGATTCTGCTTTACTTTTCTGGCATAGCGCATCACATACCAAATAGATACCATTTCAAATACTGCAAAAATCACGGCGCGATAGGCAACACTGGAATTCAGCGGTACATCAGCGATGGTCTGGGCAATTCCTACTGAAAACGGATTTGTCATAGCTGCCGCAAATCCGGTAGCTACGCCAATATAAACGACGGCACCTCCTACAAGATTGTCATAGCCTAATGCCAGCATTATGCTTGCAAACAACGGCACAAGACCATAGGTTTCTTCAAATATACCCAATGTTGATCCGAGCAGGCCAAACAACAGCATTCCCACAGGTATCAACAATTCGGTACGTTTCCCCATTAATTTAAGCAGCGCAGACACCGCAGCATCCAGTGTGCCGTTGTCTTTCAATACATAAACAAAGCCATATGCAAAAACAATAAGAAACAAGATATCTGCAGCACTTACATAGCCACGAGACACCGAAAGAAAAATATCAAAGAAGTCTGGGCGGTTTCCTTCAACAAAATGGAAACTGTCAGGTAATACGATCGTTTTTCCATTCGCAGGATCAATTACCCGATCATATTCTCCTCCGGGAATGATATACGTCAATCCTACTACGACCAGTAAAATAATCGTTAAAATTACATATGTATGAGGTAATTTCCACCCGATAAATGACTTTTTACACTTTTCAGTCAAGTTCCTTTGTTTTTTTAACATTCCTGTTTTCCTTCAATAAAAACATGTTCTGCTTTCGCATGAATATCAAATGGATGATGACTCCAGATAACGAGATCCGCATCTTTTCCGCTGACAAGCGCACCTTTTCGATCATCGATACCCAAAATCTCTGCAGGATATGATGTTACTGCGCGCAATGCTTCCGCATCATCCATGCCAAAGCGAACAGCCATAGCAGCATAAATAGGCAAATAATACAGCGGTGTTACATCATGATCGGCAGTGATGCAGACTTTAACACCTGCCCTATTGAGGATGCCGGCAGTCTCAAAGCTCTTATTCCAAACCTCCTGCTTGCTGCACGGGTTCATGCTTGGACCGACAATCGCAGGAAAACCGCTGGCTGCTATATGTTCAGCAATGTCAATCCCATCCGTGCAATGAACTATAACAATCCTGATATCGTACTCCTTGGCAATACGGATCGCTGTACAGATATCATCCGAACGGTGAGCGTGAATATGCAGCGGTATTTCTTTCCTCAGAACCATAGCCATATTTTCCTTGCCGGGATCGCATCGGAAATGATCACCATTCTTTTCCGCTTCTTCCTTCTCAAAAAGATATTCCTTCGTATCTTCCAGACACTTACGTAAGTGATAAGCAGTACCCATGCGTGAGGCGAATCCATGCTTAGCTGCCTTCGGGTTTTCTCCAAGGCTGCCTTTCACAGCAGCCTTGCGGGTCACGATCATCTCATCTGCAATCTTACCCGTTAACCGGATAACCGAAGCAACACCTCCGATAACACCATCACTGCCCGGACAAACACAGGCACAGGTCACTCCTGCCCGGACAGATCGTTCCACCGCTCTGTCAAAAGGATACAGACCGTCCAGCACTTCTAACTGAGGGGTAATCGCATCCGAGTAATCGCAACAATCATCACCCACTTCTCCCATACCTTCTTCGCTGATACAAATATGACTGTGAGCATCAATGAAACCTGGCGTTATATATTTTCCCGCCGCATCTATCACTTCTTCATTTTCTTTTGGAGAAATATTGAAATCCACTTCCGTTATTTTCGTATTTTCGATACGAATATCCAATTTTTCAAAATCATTTGTACAAGTAGTAAACAAATATCCGTTTTTAATAAGCATCAGTGCTACCTCTAAATATAATATTTTTTATTCCTATATATGGGATCTGTTAATAACCAATCATTACAGCCGCCGTCATAAATACAAACTCCATAATAAACAGGATGCCAAACAACGGAGTAATAAATTTATACCATTTGTTAATCGGCACTCCCATCAGACCACAACAAAGAGCGCAGGAAGTCGGCCAGAATATATCTGCGAAGCTGTGTCCCAACTGGTATGCCAATACGGCAATTGAACGGCTCATACCAACCAGCTCGGCTGTTGGTGCCAAAATCGGCATTGTGATCGTTGCCGCACTTGTTGAACCATTGATAAAGAGTTTTACAATGTTCTCAATTATGATCATTCCGTAGGCAGAGAGGTATGTACTTGTATTTTTAAGCAGGCTCACCAGGCCGTATACGATCGTATCTGTGATCATGCCCTCTTTCATTAAAATCAAGATTCCTCTGGTAAATCCGACAATTAACATAGAAGAAACCATGCTCTTAGTAGACTCAATAAATGTCTTACAGATCTCAGTTGCAGAATAACCGCTGATAATACCTGCAACCACCATTGCCATTAAGAAAAATGCTGATATTTCATCTACATACCAGCCCAGGTTCAAAATAGCATAGAATAAAAATATAATGACTCCAAAGAAAAGTACTAAACATAGCCCCTGACGGATATTCATGGATGCAGTCTGTAATTCATCCAGGGATTTTGCCTTGACTGCATCCAGCTCAGTGCCATAAACCACAGACTTTGTCGGATTTTTTTTGACTTTGCGGGCATAGTACATCACATAAGCAATGGCAATGATCTCTGTGACAACAAAAATAAGCCAACGGAATCCCATTCCTGAGTAAAGTTCAACACCTGCAATATCCTGTGCAATAGCGATGGTATAAGGATTCGTGGTGCCTGCGGCATATCCGATCGATACGCCTAAAAAGATAACTGCGCCGCCTACGACAGCATCATAACCCAGGGCAACAAAGATTCCTACGAAAACCGGAAACAGTCCATAGACTTCCTCATAAATACCCATGGTAGATGCCATTAAACCAAGAATCAGCATTGTGATCGGAATCAATAGCTGGACACAATTGCCAATCTTCCGTACTAAAGTTCCCAGCGCAGCATCCATCGTTCCATTTTTGGTTAAAACATAAACAAAACCATACGCAAAAATAATGAGGAACATAATATCAGCAGCGTCCACATAACCAGCTTCCAGAGCCTGAAACAGACCAAACAGCCCCGGCGCCTCAGCATCTACATACGCGTAAGAGTCAGGCACAACGACCATCTTTCCTGTAACCGCATCCTCTACACGCTCATAAGATCCGGCAGGAATGATGTGTGTAAGAATCAGCACGATGAACATAATAGTGACAAGTATCACATATGTATGCGGCATCTTAAAGTTTTTGATCCTTTCCTTTAAAGTTCTCATAAGTACCTCCTTAGTTTATAATCTTTGTAGCAACACTGCATGTTTTCTGAATGCTTATCCATCACCTTGCAGCACCACACTATAATACACATCCAGCCCCTTCAGCATTGCTTTTCTTATATTTAAATCCTTAAAGTTACTTGAATGTCAAGTGTGAAATTGTTATAATAATAACAGTTGCTTTTTGATCATTATCCACATTCACCGGAGTTCTAAAAATGGGCAAAAAAAATCTTACCATCGGAGAAATATCCGAAATATTGAACATTACCCCTTCAACTCTTCGTTTTTGGGAAAAGGAGAACCTCTTTCATGTCAGCAAAAAGAGTAATCACTACCGAACCTATACCAATACGGATTTAATCGACATAGCTGATATCCTGTATTATCGGAATCTTGGAGTACCGGTTAAAGACATCCGTGCATTTTCTTCTCTGGAATTATCTGAATATGATCAGTTTCTGGAAAATCAGGAACGGGAACTCAACAAAAAGATTGAAGAATATCAACAGATGCTGCTAAGATCGCAAAGTCTGAAGAGGAACTATTATCGGTTGCTGAGACTGCTCGTCAATCCCTTTATCCTTGAGACTCCGGACTTTCATCACGTCATCTCGTGGGATTTCCGTGAAAAAGAACGGATCCGGCAATACGTATCCGATCCTTCATACTACGTCTGGTGTAAAGATACCAACTCAGAAATTTCTGGACGTAAAGGACTCATTGTATCTGAAAACAGTTCTTATTCCCGCTCGGATCTTATATGGGAAAACAGACCCGGCAGCCGCTACATCAGCTTTCCCGTCAAAGCCATGATTGAAAATGATTATTCCGGACTTGAAGCGCCAAAGATCGTAGGTGAAGTACAGCGCCATACCACTACCGGTTATTTAATTACTCGTCATCTCCTGAACTGCAAGATCAATGGCGAAAATGTCGAATATCTGCAGGCCTATCTTGAAATCACTGGATCGTGGGATGATTCATTTACGAAAAGATTAATGTTAGATTAATGTTTTGGTGAATATATCTTTTTTAGACAAATGAAATTATGCATGATTTTTCACAAAAAACACTTTTTAGATTTGTAAAATAATACTTTTTTATAAACTATCTATTGCATCGCATTTACTACGAGCAGCGGATCGCGTTCCGCTGCTCGTAACAGTTTCTTCCTTTATTGAAATATTGTTTTAAAAACCGGCTGCATGGACGAGATCCATGTATTCTCTGCCGCATTATAATACTTTGTATCTGCATTTACCGCAAACGGAATTCCTGCATCACTCAATGCTTTCGTCATAAATCCTGCAAATACTGTCTGCTCTTCTACACTGTATGTATTTCCTTTATTATAGTTTCCCGGCATCCAGGCTCCAACCCATGTCGGAATCCCCGTCTGCTGCTGCCATGCAAGCGCCGTCTGGATCTTATCTGTAATCAGCTTCTTCTCAGCATCCGTTCCCGTAGTCCACAGCTTCTTTTCATTTGCCTTATCCGGCCCGGATGCGTAAAAGTGCCATTCTGCCATAAGATATCCATTGTGTGCACTTGGAATTTTCAGCTCTGACAAATAATTAGGGTCTGACCGCAGTCGTGGAGAGATCATAATGATTCTGTCCGGATTTGTTTTTCTGATTGCCGCAACCGTCTGTTCATACATTTCATTCAACGTATCCGGCAATTTATTGATCGCATCCGAAGATTCAATCATCAGATCAAAGGCCAACAGATGTGAAGCATCTTTAAAATGCTCTGCGATCTGGCTCCACCATTCCGTCACATGATCCATATTTTCCTTTGTTGGATCTGTTTTAAACTCATGCGCCTGGTATGCAATAACAGGAATAATTCCGTTTTTCAGGCAATCAGTGATCTGCATATCCAGCAATACCAGAAGCTCGGTGCTGATATCATCCTGTACCCGAATTCTGACATGGCTGACCCCGGCTTTCTTAAATTCCTGTACCTGCTTAATGCTGTATGTTCTGGTCCGCTTCTGAAATTCTGACCATGTGACATCCAGACCTTTTCCCAAAAAAGTCTGGTACTGCCACGGAAGTACCGCCTGATCTTTGCTCTGCCCGAGTCCTTCGATCCAGGCACCATCTGCGCCCGTGACATATCCATCCGGCGTCATGCAGTTTGCGCTCATGTAACCATCCGATTCTAAGTAATACCATTTACCGTCATAGTCCCGAAACCATTGATTCTGAAGAAATGTATGATCATCGTTCTCATATTTCCATCCTTCCGTGTCCTGCTTCCACTGTCCGGCATATGAGGGGAAACTGCTGACCGCCAGAAGCACAGAAGCTGCCAGGCCCAAATAAATTCTTTTCAATCTTGTTTCCTCCACTTATTGCCCGGAAGAAAGAAGATCATCAATCTGTTTCCAAATGCTATTGATCTCTTTCAGCATTTCCAGACGTTTTTCCTTTTCTTTTTCTGCTTCTTTTAATTTTAGGATTGCTGTGTCAAAATCTTTGTTCTCGGCAGCCGCTTTCGCTTCTGCGCGAAGATTCTTTACCTGGGAATCCCCGTTTTCCTCACGGATCATCTTTATTTTCCCACGAAGTGTTTTTGCCTCTTTCCACACACTCTTATCGACCGGAAGCTCTCCTGTCTCCTTTTTGTTCAGATGAATATTCTTGAAATGTTCCATGGAATTTTTATTGGATTCCCTGAGAACATCCATCTGCTCCTCCATCGCTTTCATCTCAGTACGGATCGGTTCCGCTTCCGCCCTATATTCTTTTCTTGTCTCAGCCGCAAACGCAGAGAAGGACATGATTGCAGTAAGCGATAACGCCGCGCATAAAATTTTTAAACCTTTCTTCATCTTGTTACCTCCATCATTAGATTATTTTATATGTTTATCATACCGTTATCCCTGTGTGCATTACCAGTTCACCTGTGTGGCAAAAATGCGGCAATCATTTACGGTTTTAAACTTTCCTGTTAATATGAAAACATAAATACAAACGAGGTAATTTATCATGTCAAAACTGATCTATGTAGTAGATGATGAGTCAAATATCCGTACAATGATGCAGCTATTTCTTGAAAATGAAGGCTTTACAGTAGAGACGTTTAAAGATGGTCAGGAAGCCTGTCAGGCCTTTTCCGCAAAAGAACCCGATATGCTGATCCTCGATATCATGATGCCCGGAATCGACGGTCTCAGTCTATGTACCTATTTCCGTCGCCAAAGCCACGTTCCCATTATTTTTGTATCTGCCAAAGATACGCCGCTCGACCGTGTTATGGGAATCACTCTCGGAAGTGATGATTATATTACAAAGCCCTTCCTTCCATTAGAGTTCGTTGCGCGGGTAAAGGCATTATTCCGCCGGTCTGATCCACACTTTTACGATGCCGGCATGACCGATCCTGTCACTCGGTTTGTATGTGGAAATCTGGTTCTTTTTCCTGTCAGCCACAGAGTCACAATTCAGGAACAGGATCTCAATGTAACACCGACAGAATTTGATTTTCTGCTGTATATGATACAACGGGCAGATAACGCTGTTTCTAAAAAAGAATTAGCCGAACAGGTCTGGCATTTTCAAGGTCCTGATCCGGAAGCAGATATACCGGAGGATTTTATTAAACGACTTCGAAAAAAACTACTTTCTTTCGGATCTACTGCCCTGATCGAGACGGTATGGGGCTTTGGTTATCGAATGAGCGAACGAAGGCCAGAAGGGATCGAATCAATATGATTGGAAAGAGTATCCAGACACGTTTATTTTCGGCAGCTTTTCTCGTGATTTTTATGATAACCTTCGGAGTCGGAATCACCTTTTTCCTTTCTTCCCGTTGGTATGTACAGTACACTGCCAGGAAAGAAACAGAGCATCTGATCGGGATGGTTCAGTCGGAGTCGGATCGTTTGAGCACTGACCCGGCTTACACTTCTTCAGATTCTAAGGAAAATACGCGCGAATCTTCAAAAGCTTTGCTTCGTTCTGTCCGGCTGCAGCTTAGAGATCAGCCTTATAATGGTATATTTTTGATTTTTAATTCCAAGCAAAAACTTGTCTTCCCTAAATCCAGTAATGACCGGAATATTTATCCGGTATCTGCTTTGGAGGAACAGTGCCGCCGGATGATCCAGTCAGGGGAACTGATTTCCGGAAAAACGTCCCGCATTTTACTTTCTGAAGACTTCTGGTACATCAGTATGTATGTGTTTCCGTCCAGTACACCTGTACGGGCAAAGTATTTTGTTTCTGTTGTCCAAATTCCGGATTCATCTGTTTTCTGGAATTATACATGGAAATTGTATCTTGCGATTTTACTCGCTTCTGTGTTTTTATCATCTTTTTTAGTATGGGGAATTGCAAGAACCATCTCTGTCCCAATCCAGCATCTTTGTCTCCAGATCCAGAGGATCAATGGAGAAACAGACGCACAGATCCAGGATTCCTATTCTTTAAATGAACTGGAAGCTTTAAAACGCTCCTATAACCAGATGGAAGAAATGATCCGAAGATCTGAGGAAGAAAAAAGACAGTTTTTTCAAAACGCTTCCCATGATCTGAAAACGCCGCTTGCGTCTATAACCGGGTATTCCCAGGGGATCGTTTCCAATGTCATAAAGGATCATCAGAAAGCTGCCAGTATCATTCTTTCTGAAAGTCTGCGCATGACTGACCTTGTAGAAAGCATTCTTTCTCTCTCAAAAATGGACAGTCACACATTTGACCTGCATCCGACAGATCTGGAAGTCATGGAATTTCTTGATGAGTGTGTGGATATCATGAGTACGATCCGAAGGGACTGCGTGATACATCTTGAAGCTGCACGTCCACTAATGATCCACACGGATCCGGAATTGTTGAAGCGGGTGATACAAAATATTCTTTCAAACTGTCTGCGATATGCCGATCACGAGATTCTGATCCGTATGAGTACAGATGGTAACTCGCTGATCCTTCTGATACAGGATGATGGTCCAGGATTCCTGGAAAAAGAGCTCCCTCATATTTTTGAACGTTTTTATAAGGGTGATGGTGGAAAAAATGGAATTGGTCTTTCGATTGTATGGACCGGCATCCACTATCTTGGCGGATCCATTACCGCCGGAAACCGCGCTGTGCCGGAACACGGGGCTTATTATCGGCTTTTATTGCCTCTGTCTTTTTAACCGAATCAAGTAAGTCCTAGCTTCAATTGCGAAAAGCAATAAGCAGTGGGTGGAGACTTACTTGTATCAGGAGGAGTGCAAGTTCCTTCTGATAAACTGCGGAGCAGTTATCCGGTTATGAGCAAGCAGCGAAACGGATTGCGAATATCCGCTTGACAATTGCCAATCTCTCGTGCAAACACAGGCTTTAACTCGGTACCCACGTATGTACGCAAAAAGACCGGCATATCAAATTTCTTCTTGATACACCGGTCTTTTTATTGCTATTCGGCCTTTTTATCCGTTAATGGTAATTTTTACCATTTCTGTTGCTTTTACAGGTTTCTCTCAACCAGATTCTTTAAGGTTCCCTCGAACGGCTTGAACGGAATCTCCTTGTCGTAGTTTAAGAAATCTTTCACGTATCCAAGTGCTGCTGCAACACCGTAGATCATACCGCGCTCATCCACATCGAATTCCGGTGTGTGATGGTTTGCACCGGTTCCGGCCTCCTCGCTCTGGATGCCTGTGAAGGTGATGATACCCGGCCAGAGCTTTAAGCATGCCTGCATGCTCTCAGATGCCATCCACGGCTGTGCAACCGTAACAGCATCCTCACCGATATATTTTCTTACTGCGTTCTTCGCGATCTCGCTGCAGACTGCGTTGTTCTGGCACTCGAACAGCGGATCCGGCATATGAAGAATTTCATATGTACACTGGCAAAGCTCGCACTCTTTCTCGACTACATCCATCAGCTGTTTTACAAACGGAGTTCCTGCACCGTCAACATTGAAGGTACGGATCGTACCGCCGAAGGTCAGCTCATCCGGAATAATGTTGCGGACGGTTCCGCAGTTTACGAAACCAACGGAGCAGGTCAGGATATCCGTCGGAGCCACATATTTCATGCGGATCATATTGATATGGTTATAGATATTGTTGAAGCAGTCTAAAACACTGTGGGCAAGATCCGGACGGGATCCGTGACCGGCCTGGCCGTGAAGCTTGATGATAAATCCGTATGCACCGGAAAATACCGCGCCCGGCTCCGCGGAGATCGTTCCTGTCGGAACATCCCATTTTACATGTGTTGCCATACAGGTATCGATCTTTAATTTCATTGTCTCAACGGCATACGGAAGTAAATTTCTGATATTTCCGCCGGCTTCCTCGCCGCGCTCAAAGAGGAGGACGATATTGCCGTTTAAGTCTTCCTTATTCTCGTTTAAGATCTTTGCCTCAGCGAGAAGCATCGCTGTGTGGGCGTCATGTCCGCAGGCGTGGGAGATTCCATCGTTCTTAGAGATGCAGACCTTTTCCTTTGTGAGGTTTGTCTTGCTCTCCTTGATCGGAAGTGCGTCCATATCGGCACGAAGAAGAACGGTTTTTCCAGGTTTTCCGCCGTGGATCTGTCCGATAATACCACCTTCCGGAACGACTACATACTCGATTCCCAGCGCATCGAGCTCAGAGGCAATATATTTTACTGTCTCGTACTCAACACCGCTGTTTTCCGGATACTCGTGCATATGTCTTCTGATCCTTACCATGTAGTCGAAATTTTTCTTCGCTTCGTTTAAAATATCCATATTTTCTCCATTCCGGCGGAACCGCTTCGCCATTTACCGACAGCGCAGTTTGTCCGTCTCTTCAGTTTTGGATTTTCAATAACTGCTGATATCTTCACAGTCATGATCTGAAAATATCCGTTTCCAGATGTCTCTATATTAACACGCGCAGGGAACTAAATCCAGTCCCCTGCGCAGCTTATTTTTTTAGTCCCTATTTACATTTGTGTGTCTGATGTATCAACAGTATAATGATACATTTCACGAATTGCATATGCAATCAGAAAATCAAGTAGTCCAAATTCCATAAAATGAGATTTTAGGGCAAATTACAGACATTAACTTGGCTGTAGTATTTTTAAACAACGTGTGTTAGACTACTGTTATACAAATCGAAATTTATAAAGGAGAATATTGATGAAATTATTTTTATGTTCGCAC
>QWCH01004283.1_pt1 | contig 13330 bp, 11 predicted proteins | sample 1972671 | NCBI WGS metagenome assembly QWCH01 (sample SAMN09866713, study PRJNA288562) | Human gut metagenome isolate term3_stool, whole genome shotgun sequencing... | isolation source: gut | host: Homo sapiens | place: USA: California | reverse complement strand
AAAAATATAACAAGAGCAGAAGTCGTAAGTTCAACAAACAGGATTTTGAATAGATATGCGGATTTAGATTTTGCGAAGGCTCATGTACAAGAACTTGCACCTATGATTGATATGAATGATAGTCATTGGGCATATGGTCCAATAGTTGAAGCCATGAATGGTCATGACTATAAAAGACTTTCTGACGGCAAGAGTGAAAGATGGATTAGGTTAAATGGAAAGAGATTTACTTTTCCAATACCACCTTATGGTGAAGAAAAATAATTTAATATGATCTAACAACACTTATTGAGGTATATCTTAAAATTTTAGCGGTTAAAAGTGTTGTTAAGGAAGAAGTTATAATATATGGTCTAAGGGATAAAACTTGGACCATATATTTTTTTATGATGAAAGCAAAAAAAGGTAGGTGTAAAAAGTATTTTCAACTCTTTTAGGTGTACCAGGTCATTTACCCTATCTATATAACTGTTCACATTCTTTTTTGAATTCATAGATATATTTCATAAAAATACCCTCCTTATTGGTCCTTCCACTAAAGATGATAGATATCATTTGCTACAGGTTTTTTATTGAAACATTTTAACGGGTTTTAATTATAGGTATTTAAACCGATGCTTTATGCGTTAAAAAATTAAGAATTAAATTGTATCCAAATAGAGAGAGTTTGAGAAATGTCTAATAAAAATTTTTATTAGATATTTTTTATAATACTTTACTAATTTTCTCTATCCTTGTCCTTGGCAGATAAAAAGACTGTCAACAAAATGCAAAAAAATCCTCCTAACTCTACTAATGAAAATCTCATTCCCAAAAATATAGCTGCAAGTAGGGTTGCCGAAGCAGGTTCTATACATCCTATTAAAGTTGCCTTGACAGGTCCAATATGTTTTACACCTTCAAGGAAAATTGAGAATCCTCCAGCAGTACCAATTACAATTATTATTGCAATCATGAGCCATCCCATAAAATCCATTTCTTTTGGAATAATCCAAGCCTTTGTAATGATTGATATAACAATGCCTCCTATAAGCATACCCCATCCAGTTACTATTATATTTCCCCAACTAACAATAATAGGTCGAGAAAAAAGCGTGTAAGTTATAACACCAACTGCAGAAAGTAATCCAAAAATTAACCCATATGTAGATATATTCATGGTGCTTGGATTTCCTCCAGTAGAAATTAGATAGGTTCCAAAAACAGCTAAAAAGACTGCTATTATTTGAGAAAATTTCATCATAGTTTTTGTTACAATGGACATAAAAACAATCATTATAACAACGTTAAGACTTTGTAAGACTGTTGCAGTAGCAGTGTCTGAGTATTTTATTGCACTGATAAAGGCGTACTGAACCATCAAAAGTCCTAGAATAGCAAAGGCAAAAAGCCAGAACACATCTTTTGGAACAGTCCAAATTTTTATAAGCTTATCCTTATCTTTAATACCCCCAAAACCTAAAAGTAAAATACCAGACAAGACCATTCTAACTGCTGTTACCCAAGAGGAATCAACATCATAATTCATAAAAAGATACTGACTGCATATTCCAGAAATACCCCAGCCCAAAGCACCGAGTGTTGCATAAAATAAACCCTTAGTATAATTCTTATTCTTCAATAAATCTTCCTCCTATATTGACTAAATAAAGATATTGAATTTTATTTAATAAGTTAATTTCAACTCATCTCATCTAAGAAATTTCCAAGTTATCAACTTGATATTATCTTTTAAGTATGAATGTGAAGACTAAAACCCTAAATGTAAAAATCGACTATAATTGAGATTATATTATAATCTTATTAAAAAGACTAGGAGTTTAAATTTATAGAATAGACCAAGCTAAATAATGTATATGTTTGGGTTTACGATTATTTACAGATGTTTTAGACGACTACATCTAAAATAAAAGGAATTGGAAATTTCTAAGGACGGTCAATTGAGGAAGTGGAAAATATATATTTGGACAATATCTCAACCACTGGGACCACTTTTATTTGTCAAAATATATCGGATATTGCACCGAATGCAATTATTACCATCCGTTATAGGGACGATGTTTTTAATTTTTCGCCATTCATTAGTATGAAGGATGGGAGCATGGTTTTGCCAACTGGAGTGACAGACGGAGAAGCAATATAGGATTGGAAGAGTTTGGTTGAAAAAGAAGCTTATTCACGAGATATGTTTGACCGCATCAAATCTATCATGGGAGTGGGTTAACATGTTAATCGTGGATTTTATGATGAAAAAGACGAAGGATTTTTATTTTCCCTTGTCTTTTTCTTTTGAGACTTTTTCAACAAATATATTTTTTATAAAATTATGAAAAATTAAACAAGTTCTAAGAAATATATATTATTTATTTATGAGAAATATTTTTTATTTACATTAAAGTAAATATATGCTAATATTTTTCTTGGTGTCTTTACATTAAGTTAATAATATTTTCTTATTTGTTATTTAGGTAATTTAAGATAAAGTGGTAGACAATTTATTTTAATTTATTTTTACAAATTTTACCTTAATTTAATGTGTTTAAAAAATTATAAGAGATACTAAAGATTTAATATGGAGGAAAATATGAAAAAAGTTGTAGCAACTACTATGGCTACTTTGTTATTTGGGCTTTCATTTCCGGTTAATACCTTTGCTTTGCCCGATAATGAGGTTAGTGTAAATTCTCAAATAATAGAGAGGGTAAGTCTTTCTAAGAGTGTAGATGGTTCTCAGAGCGTAGGTGAAGGTCTTCTTCAAGCTAATGAGGATACAATTGCCAAAAAGATTGGAGATAATTTAGAGGCTAAGGATATTACTGTATGGGAAGAAGATGAAGTTAATTGGAAAGATGGCGTTAAGTTAAAAGTTCAAAATGAAGAATTCGAAAAATATTTAAAAGATGCTGTTGTCACTGATCTTGATAAGCGTAATACTTCTGCAGGTTCAGAGACGAATAGGGAGGGAAGACTTAAGGTCAAATTTTCAGATAAATCAGAAGTGATATTAAATGCCCAAAACTTACTCGTTATAAACAAGGTTACATCTTCCAACAATATTAATGCACCTAAGGATGCAATTAAGACTAATTTCTTTTTAGGTGAAGGAGTTAAGGTTTCTATAGGTGAGGAAGAAACAATTGGCGACAAAGAAAAACCAGTGCCTTTTAAAACTTATAAGGTTAAGCCAGGGACTGATGTTTCTAAATATAAGTTATTAGCGACAAAGCAAAATATTTTTGATACTATAAGTGCTAAACCCATTAATGATAATTACACTGATGTGAAATGGCAACCTGAAGATGGCAAGGTTAGTGAAAATAATAAGACTTTTACAGCTACTGCAAGCAAGTTATTCACCATGACTTTTAAATTTGTTGGCTTTGATAAAGATTCAAAAAGCGAAATTAGTTATGATAAAATGCCTGAATCTATAAAGGATAAACTACCTCAAGTGAAAAAAATTAAAGAGGGACAAGCTTTTGAGCCTGAAAAGTTTGGAAAGATAATAGAAAAAAGTGGAAAAAATAAGTATGAGTGGAATTTTTCAAGTTGGAATCCTACAAGATCTCTTTCTGTAAGTGAAAATAAAAATTTTGAGGGAACATGGACTAGGAGTAAGGTAGTAGAAAATTCTAATTCTGAAGTAAAGCCCAGTCCAGGTAAAAAAGAGGACAAGAAGGAAAGACCACAAGAAGGAAACAAGCCAAAGGATAATTCTAGGGAACAGGACAATAAAAATAAAAATAATAGCAAGTCTTATAATTATTTCCCAAGAATAAAATCAAGTGAAAATAAAAATAATTCTAACAAGAATTACACTAGAACTTCTAAGGAAGAACCTAAGAAGGAAACTACTTCTAAGGCTAAAAAATATACCTTGAATTTAAATAGCGGAGAATATGAAGTCCTTATAAATGGAAAAGTTATTAAAAGACAAATGGATGTTAAGCCTCTTATAAAAAACGATAGGCTTATGCTTCCAATGAGAAATCTTGCCGAAATGATCGGTGCCAAAGTGGAATGGGATTCAAAGACTAGGACTGCAAGTTTTACAAATAATGGACTTGTTGCAAAAATTCAAATTGATGGAAATGAAATTGTCCTTTCTAACGGAAAAGTGATAAAGATGGACTCTAGACCACTAAACGTCAATGGAAGAATTTTACTTTCTGTTTCTTATGTTGCCAATGTTTTTGGGCTTACAAATGGAAATACTAAAGATGGTATTGACCAAAACATAGAGTGGAATAGCGACAACAAAACTGTAGAGATAAACTTAAATAAGTAAAATGACGAATTTTAAAATAACTCGCTTTAATTAAGTCGAAGTCAGTATAGTATTTTATATAACTTGTTCGGAATATCGAGGTGTCCAATATCTATAAGAAATATCAACTTATTATTTTGTAGAGGAAAATAATTAAGATATCCCTATTAACAGATTATTTCTATATTTCTTATGAATCTTTTTGGTTAAAAAAATTGATAACTAAGATTTTCTAAGAAATTTAAGCTTTATTTAGTTATTTGGTATAAGAAATTTTTTGTAATGTATCTTTAAAACTTTGGAATGAGTATTTTTAAGGACATGGTTTTTATATATTGCAAGTGGAACAAGTTTAATTTCACATCATCTTATTACTTCAACTTGTAGCCTTGGGTTTAATTCCAAAGAATTTGTTTTCTTTTTAGAAAAAAAGCTAAGCTGTGAGTAAAGTTATATAATGAAAGTAAGTAGAACTATTATATTTAAAATAGGAATAGATAATCAATCAAGCCTTGGAGATTTAATCTTCAGGGCTTTTATGATCTAAACAAAAATTTATAATTTTGGTGGAGATAAGATTCATTTTTTCAAATTTTATATTTATCAAAAAGCGAATATCTATACTTTTAAAGAAGGATAGGACAGGGGAAAAATCTACAGAAAAAAATTTGTTGTGTAATTTTTAGAAGCCCACATAAAAAACTAAGAGATAATAAATTAATATAAATAAAAAAATGTAATGTCAAATTCGAGTGACTAGCTAGTAAACATCTTTTTTATTGATTTTAGCAACTTCAGGTGGTACAATTAAAGTGATAATTAATATCATCTAAGTTAAAGAAGGTGTGTGATTGTGACTTTATATAGGAGTATATTGGTAGGTATTTTAGCTTCATTTTTGATGTTTTTGGGAGATATGACCCTATATTATGATTCAAATGATTACGATGGCAAGGATACTATAAATAATATTATTGGCATAATGAAAAATGTCAACATAAAAAGATTATACATTGGTGGTCTTTTAGGACCCATTTGTGCCTTTATATATTGTATTGGTTTTTATCATATTGTTTTGGGCATAGACGAAAAGTTTTTAAACTTTGGTTGGTTTGTATTTTTATTAAATGTTTTGGGAATGATACTAGGGGGAACTTATCATATTCAGTGTGCCTACTTAGGTCTTTTGTCAAGATACGAAAACAAGGAAGCTTTTGATGAATTTTTAAGATTTTTAAAATTTCAAGCAAAAATAGTTTTTACAACTATGGCACTTGCAAATATATTAACGGCATTGGTAATTTTATTTGGATTAACAATATTTCCAAGATGGCAAGCCTTATTTACACCCATATTTCTTTTGATTTTTACACCAATTGCTGATAGATTACCAAAGGGACTGCATATGATTATTCGTGGAGGTTGGTTTAACTTAATATATTTTATCTACTACTTATCTTTATTGATAAACTATACTAATATTAATTTATAAGATTATATAGTAAGTGATTAAAATTATTGTTTTAGTTTTTAAAGGGAAATTTTATATAATTTATTATTTACAGGAGGAAATATTATGAAACAAGTAAATTTTATGGATGACGAGAAAACAAAGGCAGACTACAAAAATTGGGTTCCCAAAAGCTTGTTAAAGAATTTAATATTTGCTAGCCTTATAGCTTTAATTCTATTTATAGTCTTTGGTGTCAGTGATTTTGTATTTAGTGGAAGAATTCGTCTGATATGTGCCATTATTCTAGGATTTGCAACGTTGATACTTATCTTCTTTGCAAGCTGGATGAGATTTTTATATAGGGCTTTTGATTACAATGGAAAAAGAAAGCTTGCCAAAATAATTATTGAAAAGACTGCCGATTATGTAAAAATTCCAGATGGAGGTGTGGGACTTGACATCGGATGTGGCAGCGGTGCACTTACCATAGCTTGTGCTAAGAAAAATCCAAAGGCGACTATGGTAGGTTGTGACATATGGAGCGGTTCATATAAAAGTGAATTTTCTAAGAAAGTCTGTGAAAATAATGCAAAATTAGAGGGACTAGAAAATGTGAGATTTGAAGAAGGAAATGCAGTGATTCTTCCTTTTGAAGACCAAAGTTTTGATGCAGTGACAAGCAACTATGTTTATCACAATATTGCAGGGAAAAATAAACAGAAACTTTTACTGGAAACATTTCGTGTACTTAAAAAAGGTGGAGTTTTTGTTATCCATGACTTGATGAGTAGGTCAAGATATGGAGATATGAATAAATTTATAGAAAAGTTGAAAAAAGATGGCTACCAAGATGTGCAATTAATTGATACAACAAGGGGTCTTTTTATGGGTCACAAAGAAGCTTTATTGTTAGGGCTTCATGGCTCAACTATTCTTATTGGAAGAAAATAATATTTTATATAAATTACTATAAAATATTTTAGAAAATTGATTGGGGGGGGTGCTATATGAAATATAAGTGTTTTTATTTCTTGTTTTTTAAAAGACCGATGAAAAAAGTTCTTATGGAGAAGTATGATAAAGCATACGCTTCAGAAATTATTAGAAAGAGCAAAAAAGTTTATCGAGAACTTGTAGAAAATATGGATGATATCGGCGAGGATAATCCCATGGCATACAATGAGATGTTTGCCCTTGCCTTTGTTGCTCCATATATAGCAAGTGAGAAAAAAATTCCACCAGAAACCATCCAGGAAATGATGCGTCGCTCTCTTTATACTTTCAAATGGTTTTTTTCCTTGATTAATCTCAATACTAAAAAGGGAAAAGAGGCCAATAAAAAAAATATTCTTAAGTATTATAAATGGTATACAGAAGAAAAAGAAAAACTATATCCTACATCCTTTAAAGTTGATTTTGTGGGAGAACCCTATAAGGGTGCTTGTTATTATAGGATTACTCGTTGTCCTATTTGCTCTTACACAAAGAAGCTTGGAGTTGGGGAATTAATGCCACTATTGTGCGAGCTTGATGATGTTATGATAAAACTTCAGCATGGAGTTTTGTATAGAGAGGGAACAATTGCAGATGGAGCAGATTATTGCGACTATTTTATTATAGGAGATAAGGAAAAACTAAGTGATTTTCAAGATAAAAAATTTTAAGAATTGGAATAAATATGAACTTTAGTAAAGTTATTCTTGTTACAATATTAAAGCAATTTAAAAATAAGGGAAAGTCTTCTAATTTTAATTAATAGTACATATATTAGGAAAAATAATCTTTAATTTCAATAGAAAAACCACCGGATGGGCCGGTGGATTATTCTTCTTCTATCAAAAATCCAAGTTCCTTTAAAACGACCTCTATTTCCTCGATGACTTCTTTATTCTCTGCAACAACTGTGTGATAATGGATACCACCAGTTAGCACATCTAAAGGCTTGGATTTTTCTTTACTCATTTTATCTAAGAAAATTTTTACATCTCGTCTAGATGAGCAATTTAGATCTTTTTTTATCTCTCCATAGACTTTATGGTGGACAATTACATCTTTAATTGTTCCGCCTAAATCTACAATTGAATTTAACTCTTTTCTTATATCTCGGTCGCTGTGTTTAACTTTAAAAACTTTTTGAGTTCTTTCCTCGTTTAGGTAGTAGCCTCTGTTAGTTGAAATAATATTTTTTCCACCAGCCCTAAGAATAGCTATATCTTGAACTATTACTTGCCTGGTAACATCAAAGTTTTTTGCTAAATTTTCACCTGATATTGGTTTTTGATTTTCATATAAAAATTTAAGTAAATTTTCTCTTCTAGATTTTGAATTATTCATATCTTCCTCAATAAATTTTTAAATTTTTCATTGACAAGTCTAAGACACCTGCATTGTAAGTTATAGAACCAGAAGAAATATAGTCAATGTCTAAATCTCTATAATTTTTAATATTTTGAAGGCTAATATTTCCTGAACACTCAATAATAGCCCTCTTATTAATAATCTTGCAAGCTTTTTTTATATCTTCTATTTCCATGTTGTCTAGCATTATTATATCAGCTTTTGCATCAAGTGCCTCTTTTATTTGATCAAAATTTTCTACTTCAACTTCAATCTTTTTTACAAAAGGATTTGCACTTCTGACTCTATCAACAGCATTTCTTATTCCGCCAGCAGCATCTATGTGATTGTCTTTTATCATAATTCCATCAGATAAGTTATATCTGTGATTATAGGCTCCACCTAATGTTATTGCATATTTTTCAAAAATTCTCATGTTAGGTGTTGTTTTTCTAGTATCTAAAATTTTCACATGACAACTACCAAGGGCATGAACCATTTTTTTAGTATAGGTGGCAATTCCACTCATTCTTTGTAAAAAATTTAAGGCAGTCCTTTCAGCCTTTAGTATTGCACTCGCTTTTGCATCTATTGTTCCTATTAAGTCAGATTTATTGACTTCATCTCCATCTGAAAAATTAAATTCAAAATATGAATTTGAATCTATTATTTCAAATACCCGTTCAAATACATCAAGACCAGCTATAATACCCTTATCTTTTGCGATTAGATTTATTTGAGCATTTTCATTTTTTAAAATCGAATCAGTTGTAATATCTCCACTGTTCATATCTTCCTTTAGGGCACATATTATATACTTGTCAATTAGAAATGGATTTAGCTTTTTCATCCTCTCTTATCCTTTCAAAAATAATTTCACTTGTCTTTTCTTTATCAATCTTTTCATCGGTAATTTTAAAATCTATTTCTTTATCTTCAAATTTATTTTCATTTAAATAATCTGCTAAGATTCTACCAAAAACCACACACTCAAGAAGTGAATTGCAAGCAAGCCTATTTGAACCATGAATGCCAACATTTCCAGCTTCACCAACTGCAAATAGTCCTTGTAAATTAGTTTTGCCATTTATGTCGCACTCAATACCGCCCATAGTGTAATGTTGACAAGGCACTATAGGAACATTATCATATCTTGCATCTATACCCCTATTTTTTAATTCCTTAAAAATCATAGGAAATCTATTAGGAATCCTATCTTCTCCAAGTGGCTTCATTGATAAATATTCAAAGTCCACTCCTTCTTTTTCCATTTCTTGTAGTATAGCCTTTGCCACAATATCTCTAGGCTTCATTTCATCAGTAAATCTCTCAGATTTATGATTTAAGAGTTGGGCTCCTTCGCCCCTTGCAGACTCAGAAATTAAAAATTGTCTTTCAACATTTTCCTCATAAAGAGAAGTAGGGTGGAACTGAATATAAGAAATATCTTTTAACTTGACACCATTTTTTATTGCCATAGCATAACCATCGCCACATATATGAGGGAAATTTGTGCTTTTCTTAAAAATTCCTCCAAGACCACCTGTTGCAAGAACAACATTTGTTGAAACAAAAACATCATCTAAAGATCTTGCTCCATAACACTTACCATTATTTACAATAATATCAACAATCGGCGTATCTTCAAATATATCTATATTAGATCTTGATTTTACTTTTTCATATAGGACATCTAAAATTCCTTTTCCGATTTCATCATCAATATGAAGTCCCCTGGCGATAGAATGACCACCTTCTTGTGCATATTCAAGTTTTCCGTCCTTCTTTGTAAATTCAACACCGAGATCAATTAAAAATTTTATTGCATCTTGTGACTTATCAACCATCATCTCAACAGCTTGCAGGCTATTTTTATAATGACCTGCCTTTAAGGTATCTTCAATAAAAGTTTTTCTATCAGACTCATCCTTTAAAACATTTATGCCCCCTTGGGCAAGATAGGAATTAGAATCTGCTAATTTTTTCTTTGTTACAAGTCCAATCTTATAATTCTTACTTAATTCCAAGGCAGTGCTAACTCCAGCAAGTCCTGAACCGATAATTAAAACATCATATTTTTTCATTTTATGCTCCTAATTTCAACATTCTTTTTAGAGGTATTAAAGCTTTACTACTGATTTCTTCACTAACATTCACCTGATTTTTATTATTTTCTATTACGTCTATAACTTTATCCAAAGTTAATTTTTTCATATCATTACAAATTGGTCTGTTTATTAACCTTCTATAATTTGTGTTTGGAAATCTTTTCTTTAATTCTGTGAAAATTCCTTCCTCTGTGACAACTAAAACATCATCATATTTGCCACTTTCATTAATAATAGCTTTAGTAGAGCCAATAAAATCAGCTAAGTCCAAAACTTCCTTTCTACATTCAGGATGGGCAAAAATTTTCACCTTACCCTTATAAGCCTTAATATCACTAGCATCAATTTCATCATGAACGGGGCAATAGCCGTCATTTAAAATGATGTTTTTATCTGGCAAAGATTTTTTTACATAATCACCAAGATTTTTATCCGGAATAAAAAATATATTTTTTTCCTTTAACTTATTTACAATTTTTGCAGCATTCGAAGATGTAACACAAATATCTGAATAAGCCTTAATTTCAGCAGTAGAATTTATGTAAGTTACAACTGCCAAATCATCATATTTTTCTCTAACTTCTTTAATTTTTTGAACACTAACCATGTGCGCCATAGGGCAATCAGCATCAATATCAGGCATCAATACATTTTTACTTGGATTTAGAATTTTCACACTTTCTCCCATAAAGTAAACACCAGCCATAACTATTGTCTTTTCTTTAAGCTCAGTTGCTTTTTGAGCAAGAAAAAAAGAATCTCCAATATAATCAGCTACAGCTTGTATATCCTCATTGACATAATAGTGGGCGAGAATGACAGCGTCTTTTTCAGCCTTTAACCTATTTAGTAATTGCACCTTTTCATTAAACTTTAAATCTTTTAAATTTTCCAATTTCAGTCTATCTCCTAATAAAATTTAATTAGAATTATATTACACAAAAGAATATAAGACAAGTCAAGTGTATATACAGATAGTGCTTATATTAAATTTATCCAATGAAAAAATTTGAAAAATATATAAAAATCTCGATATTAAATTAAATATGGAAAATTTAAAACCCTCACAAGATTAGCCATAACTTTATGTAATAGATATATTGAGGTTCAATAAAATTATAATTTTGCTTTAATTATCCAGATTTTAAATTTTATTATGTTTAGAATTATTTTATAAGGATATATAATAATAGGTTAAAAAATAAGATTAATATCTTAATATAGAAATAAATTGATGTAAGGGATTCATTTATATATTTATGGCATCTAGATATATTTCTAATATTAAAATATATAGTCTTATAAGTATTCATTTAAAAAAGTTTATATAAATTTTTTAAGTGGGTAAAAAAGTTTATCTTGGGTATAAATACAAAGATAAAAAGTATCAAAAAATTTTATATAAATTAAAATTAAAAGGAGGACATAAATGTCACAAGTAGGAAAGAAAATGCCAGAGTTTGTTACTAATGGCTATAATCCAAAAAAAGAAGAATTCGTAACAGTATCAAATAAGGATTTTGAAGGTAAGTGGAATGTTCTTATGTTCTACCCAGCAGACTTCACATTTGTTTGCCCAACAGAACTTGAAGATATGCAAGATCAATATGCAAAATTACAATCACTTGGAGTAGAAGTTTACTCTATGTCTTGCGATACACATTTCGTGCATAAAGCATGGCATGACCATTCAGAAGCTATCAGCAAATTGGAATTTACAATGTTAGCTGATCCTCACAAATCAATTGCTAGAGATTTTTATGTTTTAGATGAAGAAGCAGGACTTGCTCAACGTGCAACTTTTATTATAGATCCAGACGGAGTTATTCAAACTGTAGAAGTTAATGCTGACGGAATCGGAAGAGATGCAAGCCAAGTTTATGATAAAATTCGTGCTGCTCAATTCGTTCGTGAAAATCCTGGACAAGTTTGTCCTGCAAAATGGAAAGAATCAGGCAAAACTTTGACTCCAGGTCTTGACTTAGTTGGTAAGATCTAATGTTAGACCAAAATTTAAAAAATCAGCTAAAAGAGTATTTGAAACTTCTTGAAGGAGAAGTTGTATTTACTCTAAGCTTGGATGATTCTGAAAAGTCAAAAGAAGTTAAAACTTTTGTAGAAGAAATTGTTTCACTATCAGATCTTTTAAAAATTAAAGAAAAAAAATTAGACCTAAGCCCATGTTTTAGTCTTTCATCAAATGGAAGATCTGGAATAAGCTTTGCTGGAGTTCCACTTGGTCATGAATTTGAATCTTTTGTGTTGGCACTTTTACAAATAAGCGGCCGCCCACCTAAGATTGATGATAATCAAGTGAGAAGAATTAAATCAATAGATAAAGAACTATCTTTTGAAACAGTAGTCAGCTTAAGTTGTCACAACTGTCCGGAAGTAGTTCAAGCTTTAAATATTATGGCTGTTTTAAATCCAAAAATCAGCCACCGTATGGTAGATGGAGCAAGCTTCCAAGAATATGTTGATGGACTTGGAGTTATGGCAGTTCCAGCAAGTTTTTTGAATGGTAAAAGTTTTTACAATGGAAAAATTAACCTAAACAAAATTCTTGATTTGGTAACTGGACAAAAAGAAGGACCTTCACTAAAAGATAAGCCAGTTTATGACCTTCTTGTAATTGGCGGTGGTCCAGCTGGTGCTACTGCAGCAATTTATGGAGCAAGAAAGGGAATCAAAACTGGACTTATAGCAAAAGATTTTGGAGGACAAGTAAAGGAAACTTTAGCCATTGAAAATATTACAGGTTTTGCCTATACAGAAGGTCCAAAATTTATGGAAGCTGTAAAAGAACATGTTTTAAAATATAAGGTTGATATAATAGATGAAGTTGAAGTTCAATCTATCCAAGAAGCTGATCCTATAAAAATTAAAACAGATTCAGGTGAGCTTCAAGCTAAATCTATAGTTATAGCTACAGGCGCTAAGTGGCGTTTGATTGGAATTCCTGGAGAAATTGAATTTAGAAATAAGGGAGTTGCCTACTGTACTCACTGCGATGGTCCACTTTTTAAAAACAAAAAAGTTACTGTTATTGGTGGAGGTAATTCAGGAATAGAGGCTGCAATTGATCTTGCAGGACTAGCAAAAGAAGTTTTAGTTTTGGAATTTTTACCAGAATTAAAAGCGGATTCAGTCCTTCAAGAAAAATTA
>QWCH01004482.1_pt1 | contig 13371 bp, 9 predicted proteins | sample 1972671 | NCBI WGS metagenome assembly QWCH01 (sample SAMN09866713, study PRJNA288562) | Human gut metagenome isolate term3_stool, whole genome shotgun sequencing... | isolation source: gut | host: Homo sapiens | place: USA: California | reverse complement strand
ACACAGAAAAAGGGCAATAATAATGGCATATAAAGTGATTATACTCTATCAACTTTATATGCCATCTTACTTTTTAGGGACATTTACTGAATATCCCTATGTATGGGTATGAAATTTACCCCTGCCATACCTTGTTGTAGCAGGGGTAAATTTTTTCTTCCCCAAGAAAGTACTCTCCTTCTCAAAAAAAGAAATTATTCCTCATTCAATCATCAATTTATCTTTCCATTCAGACACTTGTTTTTCACGCAGCTGTACAAATAGGCTTTAAAAGCCGTTTCGTCCGTCAGCACAGGCACATGCTGCCACATATAGAGAAAAGCCTCCTGCACAAGGTCCGCCGCCAGCATGCCGTCCGGCAAGAAACGCCCGGCAAAGACACACGCCCGGGCATAAAACCGTCCGAACAGTTCCCGAAGTACCCGTTCGTCACGCAAATCAATCATAACGGCTTTCTGTTTCATTTTACACACGTTTTACATCTATAAAGCACAAAAAACACCTCCAAGGGGTGAAAAAAAACAGATATTTTTTCAAAAATAAATAAAAGACCCGATTCCCCCCTCTCCTCCTTGCCTAATTCAAAATTAATCCGTTCCTTTGTTATAATATAACACTGAAAACCATGGCCAATTACATCCGTTTCGACTGGGCGATGAAACGCCTCCTTAGGGATAAAGCGAACTTTTCCGTACTGGAAGGGTTGCTCCTCCTTAGGGATAAAGCGAACTTTTCCGTACTGGAAGGGTTGCTGACCACCTTGCTCAACGAGAAAATCACCATCCGGCGGTTGCTCGAAAGCGAGAGCAACCAGGAAAGCGAGTTCGACAAGTACAACCGCGTCGACATCCTTGCCGAGGACTCCAAAGGTACCCTGATTCTCTTCGAGATTCAGAACAACAACGAGTACGCCTATTTCCAGCGCATGCTGTTCGGCGTTTCCAAATTGGTCACCGAATACATCAACCGGGGAGAAGGATACGAGAACATCCGAAAGATATACAGCGTCAATATCGTCTATTTCGCTTTAGGCAGCGGCTCGGACACCGTCTACCACGGACAGACGGAGTTCCGAGGCATCCATACCAACGAACTGCTCTGCCTCTCCCCTTTCCAGCAGGAGACCTTCAAGGCGACGACAGTCAGCCAGCTGTATCCCGAATATTATATCCTCCGGGTCAACGACTTCAACAAATGGTCGAAAGTGCCGCTGGAACAATGGATATATTTCCTCAACACCGGTGAAATCCCGGATGACGCTTCCGCTCCAGGACTTCCGGAGGCTCGCGAACGCCTCCAGCTCGACCGCCTCAGCAAAGACGAGTTGAAGGCTTACTACCGCCACCTCGACAATGTGGTCATCCTCCGCGATAACATCTTCACGGAAAGGGCAGAAGGAAGAGCAGAAGGAAGAGCAGAAGAACGTGCGGCAACCGCCTGCAAGATGCTGGCCGACGGACTCCCCATCGATGTCATCCGTAAATACACCGAACTCTCGGAGGAGGAAATAAAAAAACTGGAGCATTAACAGACTCATTACAGAACCGCCCGGACAGTTTCCCAAGCGTCCATTCATCATGGGAATCAATCGTAACGGCTTTCCTGTATAGTGCCCAAAAACGGCAGGCACCGGGGTACTGCCCGGAGGCTGCCGGTCCGCCAAAACGAGCCGGCACATATCATGGAGAAAAGTATAATAGGACAATCCTAACCCGACGCTTTTCAGACCGGCAAATCATCCACAACAGGTTAGTTTATCTATTGGTTAATTGGGCGCCGAAGCAACGGCTTCGCCTGGAAAAGAAGGCCGGCCACCGCTCAGAATATTCAGGCGGGTAAGGAAGTCTGCACGATAAGAGGGACCGATAGGAAAATCATGTTGGGCTATCCGTACCGTATTGCCAAAGAATGTTTCGATATCGTAGAGGCTGACGACATAGCTGTGATGGAGCCGGACAAACCCCAAAAACGCCTTATAATCATTTCGACTATAAGGCGTTTTTATTTTCCCGACTACCCCAAGGGCAGCCAAAACTAATAACACAACCCGTAATTACCGCCGGTAGCGCCACGCACAATCATATTTTCGGTAAATGTGGATGCGATATATTGCAAATCCACCACTTTTCCCTTCCCGCTAAACTGGTACTCGGGAAGGCTATTTCCCTGGGGCACACCCCCGACCATGTTAAACAAACGGAGCGTATAATCATTATTCCCTCCCGTTGTCCCGATCACCAAATAATCTTTCGTGTAATCACCCCCATAGGGGAGCCAGTATTTATTCGCCACATAATAAACCGTCTCCCCCGCCTGCAATCCCAGAACAGACACAGGAACCTCGATATTATTCATCAAAGAATAAGCATATAAGACTCCATCCGTCACGTAATAAATCATCGGAGTGTTCGACGCACACACCGCGTAAGTCGTTGCCCGGGCAAAGTTCGTGTTACCTGCAAACACTTGTACCTCCTGCACCGGATTCGTTGTCCCGCCATGCTTTAATTTATACAATTTCCGCTCTCCTCCCGATGATTCAAACACAGCGTACGCCACGTTTTTGAAAGAGGTATTCGCCGTATTGTACAACATCCCCATATACAACATTTTATCCTTGATACCGTTTGGCTGATACGATGAAGCATTATTCTCGTACACAGAAACCACCCCGTTGGAATTCACAAACAAAAAACGACCGTTCAACTCATCCCAGTACATGAACCCCATTTTCTGCCGGTCGTAAACAGCCCATTTCGAGGCTCCCCGGATAGTATCCGGCACTCCCATGATCCCGCTCCCGTTAGCATTTGCTCTTACGCTGTAAACACTGTTTTCAGAGAAATACATGGTCCGGAAAAAACCTCGTGCCAAACGTCGGGGATGTTCTTCTTCTACCCCGTAAAACATAGATTCTTCGTCATGTACCGTGACCAGGTCGGAAGTCCGCAACAGACACACGCTTTCCTCCGTCGTGATTCCCAACACATGTCCCATCGTCCGTTCCTGACTGTTCGGATCCACATAAGGAGTGTTCATCAACTGCGCCAACAACAACGGTTTACCTTTCAATGCCTCGCCCTTCATCGAAACGAAAATATCTCTCGCCATTTCAAGCGAATCGGAACTGAAATCCAAATCCGAGTTCCCATCCGGTGTCTCTTTCAAAATATAAAATCCTCTGGAAAATTCCGATTCCACCTGAACCGATGCGGAAGCATACACTGCATATTGATTAGCCGTATTTTCCACTTTCACCGTCAATATGTAATTTCCAGGTTCTTCAGAAACCAAATAACTCAAATCTTTTTCCCGGCCAATCGTATCTACCTCCACGGCTGATATGTAATCCACCTTTCCGCTGTTAAAAATAAACCACGTGTATTTCAAATCGGAAGATGCATATTCTGTTTCCACCGTGATAGGAATGATCAACGAATCCAATAACCGCCTGGGATGATAGATCGTATTCATCCCATTTATCTGTATAGAAGGAAGTGGTGAATAATCATAATTCCCCTCGTCTTCATAACAGCCTTGTATCAATGCCAAAAGCATGATAACCCCTAATATATATCGTTTTGCATTTTCCATATACCTACATTTTAATTTTATTCACCAATCTTCAATTCCGTCCCGTCCGACCTTTTCAACGGTTCCTCTCCCCGGTTCGCCCGTGCAGCATTTTCTTGTTTCAAAGCTTCCTGCAACCGACTCACCAAATAATTCATGTAATTTGCATCATAATCCGGACCCAAATCATCCCAATATGTCATTGTCGGTCCCCAATCCGTGTTCAAGTATCCTTTCGTGAGTCCCAGACTCGCGATATACTCGTCATCCCACTTTTCTCCCGTCGCGTCAATCAGGAATTGATGTAACACCGGATCATATATACCGATTTTCGTGTTCAGCGTTGCATCTTCCGCTGTCGCCCAAAACGAAGGACGATCCAATTGATCCGTCACCCAAACATATATACACTTGGGCAACACGAAACCCGGAACGAAATACTCGTTCTCCCCGATAGCAATCTCTATCAACACCTTATCCGTTTTCAACGAAACATCCCGTTTCAATACCACGGGAAGTTCGCTTCTCGTCTTCCCCGCAGGGATAATGTAACAGGAATGCAAAGCCGCATCATCAAAAGCCACGAAATGTTTGCCGGCAACAGCACAAGAATCCTCCACCGGCAATTGGACCAATTTTACCGGACGGTCATAGTCCACCACCTTGCCTATCGTTTTCAATGGGATCCACACGGTATCCGTTTCCGCCTGAGGTCCGGAATAAATAAATGTACGGTACACCAGGGTATCTGCTGAATTTTCCATATCAAAACCCAACCAACAAGTATCCACGTTATAAGGAGTCAACTCCTCATCGCAAGCCGACAACAACACGGACGACAACATCCATAATATCAGAAATTTATTTTTCATACAATTTTCATTTTAATCATTACTTTCCCGTACCCGGGTCATATTCCGAATCCGGAAGGGGTAAAATATATTCCGCTTCCCCGACTTCCGCAGCCCCCCAAAGCATCTTACGAATTCCTTGACGCTTGTAGGCATAAAACAGATGCCCCTCAGCATAAAATTCCCGGCGAATCTCTTCCAACACAAAGTTTTTCACGCTGGCGAGATCCGTAAAATACGCCGACACATTCACATTGCGAGCCGCCATGTAATCCGCATATAAGCGATTTGCTTCCTCCAGGTCTGTTGTCGTTTCCAACAAAATTAAGTACACTTCACTCATCCGCAACACCGGTACAATCTGCAATTTCATCAACAGGACATTGGCACCATACTCCTGCCCGGCATCATAATAATACTTTTTCACGCAAGCATAATTATAATTACCATTCGCATCAGGAATACTCGTGTTCCAAGAGTTAGCATAACCGGCATGCGTGGTAATATCCTGCCCCTCATAAAGTTTGTCGCGCATTTCTGCGGAAATAAACAAATTCGTGCCGGTCAAGCGGTCGCTACCTACCCCGGTCACGCCTATCGAATAGTCAATCAATTTATGATTGCTCAGTGCGAACAGACATTCGGAAGGTGCGGCATAATATTGCAAATTGAAATCCGCCATGGAACTCAAACTCACCGGCATGACCGTGTACACCGCTTTCGCCGCCTCGTAAGCTTTCTTCGTCTGCCCTGTGTAAAGATAAAAACGGGCCTGTAAGGCTTTCACCGCATAATAATTCAACCGCAATCCCCGGAAATCCAGAAAATCATCCTCCTGCCCGCTATATGTCAGCGAAGTACTGATCACCGGATCCACACTCAGGGCATTTTCAGCTGCCAGCAGATCACTTTCCAATTTCCCGCAAAAAGCCGCATAATCGTAATACCTTGGTAAATTCTTGAACGACACGTCTTCCGAGTATGGCAACGTCACCTTGCGTACCGGATTTTGAGGCATCTGCCCGAAAAGCCGCAACACGTCCAAATGACAGAAAGCCCGAATGGCAAACGCCTCTCCCTGCAAGACCCGAAAAGCCACAGAATCCTCGATACAATCCCCCCCGTGTTCCAAATGCCTGAGCACGGAATTAGCCTGCACGATCACGTTGTACAGACCACCATATATACCGGAAATCACACTTTTGGCATACGTGTTTTCATACTCGTACCGAGCCAAAGCCAAATCCGCGTCCCGGGTTGAACCGGACAGATCCCACAACTGTGCCAATGACTCAATATGCGACATCGTCAACCCCTCCCCATACAAATCCCGGTCCTTCAACTTCACGTAACATCCCGTCAAGGCATCCTTAAACCCTTCATACGTCGTATACATATCCTCTTCTTCCGTTTGTCCCTGGGGCTTCACATCCAACCAATCGTTGCAAGAGGAACACAAGATCCAAAAACATAAACTGCAAACAATATATTTTTTCATATACGCTTCATTTAATCAAAACAATAAAGAAATATTCAACCCGACGTTACGGGCAAACGGATAGGAAGTACCGCGCTCCCGCTTCACGGAAGAGAGGTAAAAAAGATCGGACATATTCAACGAAAAACGCATATTCTGGATTCCCCATTTTTGCAAATAAGGGGTATTCAAATCATACTGCACGCTAGCCGACTGGAGCGAAAATACGTTATCCGGCATCACGAAACGGGAAGTCATTCGCGTCTTTTCATTACTGATTCCCTTGAAATAGACCTCATCCCCCTCTTGCATCCAGCGGTCCGACCACACCCGATTGTCCACATTGCCCGTTTTGATCGTGGAGGGAGTCACTTCCACTTTATCCAACAAGGTGGAATTATACTGCTTTCCTCCCCAATGAAAACCGAAAGAAAGATTCAACGTCATCCCCTTGTGAGAAAACATTACCCCCGCATTACCTTGATACAAAGGGTCGCTCACGCCCATATACACTTTTGCCGAAGGTTTCCACTCGAAGGTGGGCTCCCCGTCTTTATCCAAAAAGATTTCCTTGCCGCTACTCGGGTCTATCCCCAAAGAGCGTACCGCATAAATCGAATTTTGCGAACGCCCTTCGTAATAAAGCGTGTTCACATCCACGTCGTCCATCAACATTTCTTCAGTTTGGCGTTTTAAATCATCCGACAGTTTGGTGATCTCATTTTTATTATAAGCCAACTTGCCGGACACCATCAAACTCATCTTCCGTTCCGTATCCCGAATAATATAACCGCTCACGGACATCTCGAAACCGGTATTTTTCACTTTCCCGATATTTTCCATATAAGAAGAAAAACCGGTTGCCAACGGAATATCCATGGCAGACAGTAAGTTATTGGTCAACTTCGAGTACACGTCCAGACTTCCTTTCACCCGATTGTTCAACACGGAAAATTCCATCCCGAGGTTGTATTGCGCCGTCACCTGCCATTTCAAGTCTTCGTTTCCCAGTCCCATCAAATAAGCACCACCCCAGTAAGCGTAGCGGTCATCGTCATAATACTTGAACATAGGCAAAGCCTGATAGGCAGAGAATTTTTGGGAACCGGTTTCACCATAGGACAGGCGCAAACGTAAGGTGTTCAGGTATGGATTCTCTCCCCAGAAATGCTCGTTATGCACGTTCCACCCCAGACCGGCACTCCAGAAGGTCCCAAAACGCTTGTCAGAGCCGAATTGCGAACTACCATCCGTACGCAACGATAAATCAACATAGTAGCGATTATCATACACGTAATTGACATTCCCGACCAGCCCGAGTCGACGGGTCGTGTACTCCGATGCGGAAGGCATATCATTTTCCGCGTAATTCAATGCATTCCCCAGAAACGGCCTATCGTTCGTGAATCCCTCCATCGTAAACCCGTAGGAATAGCTGTCATTTTGAGCGATGGAAGCGTCCAAACCGGCATAGAGGGAGTGTACCTCCCCGAACACTTTCGCATAGCTCAATGTCACGTTTCCTTCATACGTGTTCGCTTTCCCCGTGGTGTAGACATACCGTCCTTTACGCAATACCTGATCTCCGGTGTAATCCTTAAATTCAGAGCTTTCAGGAGATTTGTACATGTCCGAAGTATTATTCGTGTGCGATATCCCGAATTTCCCCCTTAACGTCAGCTCCGGTGTCATTTTCCACTCGACGGAGAAATTGTTGATAATCTCCACGTATCCGCTTTTATCTATATTACCCAACGTGGCATCGTACAAAGGATTTTGGACCTGCGTTTCCCAGGCATCCCAACCGTCAAAATAACGGTTCAATTTTCCGTCATCCGTCCAAGGGGCATTATAGGGTTGCTGGCGGGCATAATCGCTGAAAGAGCCGTAAGGACTTTCCTCGCTTTTATTACTTCCTATACTCGTCTGATTCCTGAATGTCAAATTTTTATAACTATAAGATAAAGTCACGCCCCCACTAAACGTCTTCCGGCCCGAACCGATCATGGCCCCCTGGATATCTTTATATCCCAGGGAAGCAGACCAACGAAATTCCTCGCTTCCCCCTTCAAACCGCAGGTTATAGTTCTGCCCGACTCCAACGTGTAACGGTTGACTCAACCAATCCGTTTCCACGCCCTCCTCCACCGCTTTCAACCGCTTGTAATAAGCCTCTTTCAAAACGATATCCCTCTCGGGATTGGTTTCATGATGATACAGACCTGCGGCCCATTCCAAACTCAACTTATCCCGTGCATTCATTAAATCATACGACGTCAGATCAGGGATTTCCAATGTCATCCCGGCTTGCGCAAACACCCTCAATTTTCCCGCCTGCGGCTTTTTAGAAACAATCACCACCACACCGTTTGCCCCGCGAGAACCATAAATAGCCGTAGCCGCCGCATCTTTCAATATATTAATCGACTCGATTTCCTCCTCGTTATAATCCATCAATTTGGTTAACGATATTTCGAAATCATCCATAATAATCAAAGGTACATTCAAATCGTTTTTCGTCCCCTCGTTCAATTCTTTCAGATTGGTTGTCAGCGACGAACTGCCTCGCACCGTGATATCCGGCAACCGGTTGGGATCGCTGCCAAATTCATTATTCTGCACGACATTGAACGCCGGATCGATATTCCGCAAGGTCTGCAACATATTCTGCCCCCGATAGGCCAAAATTTCCTCTTTTCCAATCGTGCTTACCGCCCCGGTATAACTCTCCCGGGCTTTTTTGAAAATACCGGTCACCACCACTTCATCCATTTGGGCAACGTCTTCCTGCATGACGATATTCAATTCCGGTTGTCCGGTATATTTTACCTCCTGCGTTTTCATGCCGACGAAAGAAAACACCAACGCCACATTCTCCACTTCGGGAAAATCCAACCGATATTCCCCCTCCACACCGGTTACGGCTCCGATACCCGTACCTTTCAGCATGACCGTCACCCCCGGCATCGGCTGTTCTTTTTCATCGACAACCCGTCCTTTCACCGTAACTCTGTTATAAACAGCATCGCTTGGGGAGTGCTCCTGCCGGGTACGGATAAGTATCCATCCGGATTCAATCGTATAAGTGAATTCCGAACCTTTCAACAGGGTATTCAAAGCTTCTTCAACGCTGACATTTTTCACGTCTATCGAATAAAGACCGTTTCGGGCTGCATCCGGAGTGTCGCGGAAACCGTAGGAAAGTCCCGTCTGCGCCTTTATTCCGGAAAGGATATGCGCCAAGGTTTTACCGGTCATTTTCAATGTCACTTTTTTATCCGTGCTTTGCCACACCGCTTCGGCCTCTTTTTCCGGAAAAGCGAACGAGAGATTCGGGGAACACAGAAACGGAAAGAAAAACAAAAACAGGACCACCACCCATTTATTCTTTCCGGAACGATTTATTTTTTCTTTTTTTTTCATAAACTTGTGTAAGTTTTTGATGTAATGTTTCAATTAAGTCTTAAACGAAACGACAAGGATACGGAACTCGCAAAATCGCACCTTGCCGGTATTCGAAAGGGAATCTTTCCTGGAAAGGTTCTCTTTCTTTTATTTTCTTACTCTATCCGATACACACCTCCTTCTTTTTTTACCGTTCTGCCCGTAATTTTCCGTAAAGCCCACACCACTTCGTCCAGGGATAGTTCTCTCCCGAATTCGAGGCTATACACTTCAACGGCAATTTCCGGTGCCACTTCTATCTCAACACCATACCATGCGGCAAGGTCGAAAGCAATCCGGTCGAGCCGCGCCCCCCTGTATTTGAAATTGTTTGTCAGCCACTGTATGTAATCGTCCGCATCCACCTCTTCCACCTGCAACTGCGCTTCACCGGAATCGTAACGGATTCGCTGGTTAGGACGGATTTTCGTTTCTTTACCGCCTGCCATCAAACCGATACTTCCCTCCACCAGTACCGCCTCCGTTACAGCCAAACGGTCGGAATAAAATAAATTAAAGCGCGTACCGTAAACAGTTACTTTGGTTTCACCTGCCCGGACGATAAAAGGACATCCGGAATGCGCCACTTCGAAATATCCTTCCCCTTTCAACTCCACTTCGCGTACCGAATCGCAAAAGCGGCCGAGGAACCGGAGTTCGCTGCCGGCATTCAGGACAACAGCCGAGCCGTCGGGCAATGACACCGAACAGGTATAACCGGCCGGAATCACCACCCTCTCGTATACTACCGATTCTCCGGCAGGCAGTTCATCCGGCGGTAAGGTTTCCGCCGTCACGACGTAAGTATTTCCCGTCTCCCGCATCTCCAAAGCTCTCCGGTCTATCGTCTTTTCGTCCTGTTCCCGGAACACGGTCGGTACCGTCACTTTCTCCTCCCGGACATAGGTGCCCTCAAGAGAATGCCCCGTCCGGTTCCCAACCCACGGATACAGGCACATTCCGACCAGAATTGCCGCCGCAGACGCCACCGCGAGCCGGAGTATCCGGAGGCGGCGGCTCTTCGCCCGTTTCACTCCGCAGAGCCTCTCCTTTAACTTTCCGGCAGCCTTCTCCCGGTCAATACGGGCTATACGGTGCAAACTATCGAGCTGCTCCTCCAATGCCCCGGCCTCCCATTCCGAATCCGGAACTTGCCCGGAATCAGGTTCCTCTTGCGTCAGGAAACGATGTTGTATAGCCTCGGCCTTTTTTATGGCCTCTTCAGCTGTTTTCACATAGGACTGTTTCATTTCATCCGAATTTTTATACTTATATCCGGTTTGTTTGCTTTTTTTACCGACAAAATCCAAACATTAACATTCCATTAACACTTTATCTCCATTTTTGCCGGATTTTTCCGAATTCTATTCAGAAATCAGCTTATTATTTTCCAAACTTTTATAGTTTTGTATTGTTAAAAAATGCAGAATCACCTATGTCAGACGTAAACAGACAGCAAGAGTTCCTTCTGTTATCGCGTTTTAACGCCCGCGATACGGAAGCTTTCGTGTCTGTCTACAAATTATTTTTTACCGAACTGCATCTTTATGCGTCCCGTCTGTACAATTGCACCACCGTTTCGCCGGAGGATGCCGTACAGGATGTGTTTTGTTCGCTGCTGGAAAATAAGGGGACTCACTTCGAATCCCTGCTCAAATTGAAAGCTTTCCTTTATACCAGTATCAAAAACCGGTACAAAAGTTATTTAGAACACCGAAAAGTACAGGGCAAATACAAAACATATACAGAAACGGCTCAGACCTTTGCCTCTGAAATCACAGAAAACGAAGTGTACGCATTTTTGCAAAAATGTCTCGTCATGTTACCCGAGAATTGTGCCCAGGTTATGAACCTGTATCTTTCGGGTTACGAAATGGAAGAAATCGCCGGACAGCTCAATCTGAGCCTGCAAACGGTATATAATACGAAATCTATGGCTATCCGCCTGTTAAAAGAAAAATTCGGGAAAACGAACTTTATCAACCTGCTGTTTTGTTTTCTTTGCAAAGTCAATGCTACATCCCCCACACGGTAATCGTCCGCCCGCCGTATTCCTCCCGACGGTGCCAGATCTTATCATCCCAGCTTACCCCTTTGTCCCGGTTGAAGACGATGAAATGGCCCTCGCTCACATCGCCGCAGCGGTCCATATACCACACTGTCTGCTCCAGGCCTTTAGCGATGGTCTTGTCCAGATCGCCACGCTTGATTTTCAGTTCCAGCACAATGCGTTGCACGGGGCCCCCGTAACCGTCCGTCAAGGGCTTGCGGATCAGCAAATCCGTACGGCCGCGGCCCAATCCGTACTCCCGGTCGATGTACCCGCCGCCATTCACCACACGCTGCAGGAATGCCTGCAACAGCAACTGAGGGCCGCTCTCCTTGTAGTCGAAACGCTCGATCCAAGAATCCGCATTCTCACGGAAGAACTGCTGGAAATCCAAAAGTAATTTTTCCATATCGATGCTGTTGTCCGGGTTCATATACCACGCTGCCTGCTGGACCAGTCCGCTCTGAGTGGTCCACGTCAGTTCGCGGGGGATGATTTCCCTGTAGATGGCGTTCGCGATCCGACGGGGTTTATCCAGGGTGATCAGTCCCAAATCAGCGACATACTGTACATCATCCTGCGGCATCAGACTCTCTTCGGCATCCGTTTCGTTCGCCAGTATCGGACCGATAACACGGCGGACACGCTCTTCACGAAGTTTGTCGATCAGTATGTCGATATGTGTGTCACGGCGGTAGATGATTTGTTCCTGTGCACGGTATATCATTTCTGGGATGATGCGGATACTACGGTCGCGGTTTTCTTTCATGCGGCTCGTCACTTCGTAGCCCAGGGCATTCACCAGCCACGGCTGACCTTCCGTGGCCGTCCAGATCATCGGAAAACAGGATTCGTCGAATTCCTGGCCCGTAGCGGCGGTATGTTGCAGGTAGAGCGTACGGATCTCTTCACGGGAGAAATTGCCCAGGCGGAGGGATTCCGCTTTGATGTTGAACGCCGAACCGCCCGTAATGATGTCCTGATTCGAAAGTACGATACGGTAATCACGAATATCACGGACACCGCACAGGATGATGCTTTGAGGGAAATGACCCGGACGATTGGCATAACCGGAACGAAGCTGACGCAGGATGCTCACCAAAGAATCTCCCACCAAGGCGTCGATTTCATCGATGAAAAGCAACAAAGGACGGTCGAGCGATTCGCATAAACGGTCCAGATAACTGCCCAACAAATTGGAGGCTGCCTCTTCTTTTTCCAGTTCCAAACGCAAGGCCGACGGCATACCGGTGCCTACAACCCGCGAAGCTTCACGGGCAATCACACTGACCACATTCCGGTTCACTTCCTCCACGTTGTTCCGGGACGCCTGACCCACCTCGACATTGGCATAGACGGCATAAAACTCGCCACGGGTGTTCAGGTAATCACGCAAAGCCAGCAGGCAGGACGTTTTACCCGTCTGACGAGGAGCATGAAGCACAAAATATTTCCGCTGATAAATCAACGATTCCAATTCTTCCAGATCGATACGTGTCAACGGATCGATATTATAATGGATATCAGGCTGAATTGGACCTGCCGTATTGAAAAATTTAGGGACCTGTCTCATACTTCAGTGTTTAGGTGCAACAGTTGTGGCAAAGATAGTGAAAGCCGGGAGGAAAAGCAACAAACTGGTTTGATTGCTTTTACAGAACCGCATCCTATTTATACAAAGGTAAGAAAATTCATTCACTTTACAGCGGGAACAGGACGCTTTTATCCATTTAAAACTGGGGCATAGTTTTTAAGTGAATAGGGAAAATCATCTCCCCCTCTCCTCCTTGCCTAATTCAAAATTAATCCGTTCCTTTGCAGTATATAACACTGAAAACCATGGCCAATTACATCCGTTTCGACTGGGCGATGAAACACCTCCTTAGGGATAAAGCGAACTTTTCCGTACTGGAAGGGTTGCTGACCACCTTGCTCAACGAGAAAATCACCATCCGGCGGTTGCTCGAAAGCGAGAG
>QWCH01004982.1_pt1 | contig 13392 bp, 3 predicted proteins | sample 1972671 | NCBI WGS metagenome assembly QWCH01 (sample SAMN09866713, study PRJNA288562) | Human gut metagenome isolate term3_stool, whole genome shotgun sequencing... | isolation source: gut | host: Homo sapiens | place: USA: California | reverse complement strand
TTATCATAGATGCGTACATCTTTCAGGTTCAGGGTATCTTCCAGAATCTTATAGGCATTTGCTCTCTCAGTTCCATACGTTGCATAGGCAAACGCATTTTGGGGACTGTCGGCATTCTTTCCTGTAATCCTCCACTCACCATTTACCTCAGAGAATTTCACCTGTATTTCTTTCTGAAGCAGATACCATGGTGTATGCAATGTTTCTTGCATAAAATCCTGATAATCCGAAGGTTCAATCCAGGTAGCTCCAATACGCACTTCAATCTCCGATGCTTCCAGGTCTCTCGGCTGAACTGCCTCTAGTGCACGCACATTCGATGTGAATTCCGGATGATTCTCTGCAAAAGTTCTCGCAGTATTTAATTTATCCCTAACATTTCCGGAGAGATATTCATCTCCGCTTTCCCACTGGTCTGTCAGTGGATTTTTGAAGATAACTCCAACCAGCTCTTCTGTAATTTTCTCTTCGGTCTTTCCGGTCAGCTGTGCCATATATGGGAGATCTACTTTAGCCCTTTCATTTAAAGACAGAGCAAGTGCTTCTGTGGCTGTCTCCACACTTGTCACAGCAACCGCCTTTTTGATGGTTCGTTTGGTGAACATGTCCGCTTTCCGCTTCAATGTTCCATCTTCATTCAAGTCTTCCAGGGAACACAGCAGACAATAAGAAGAGTCATCAGAAAATGCCCGTTTATTAGCATTACTTCCAATAACTCCATACTTTGCTGTGTAGGTATCATACACCTGATTCAGTTTTTCCTGCTGTTTTTGGATTTCTTCGTCTGTGACAAATTCTTCCATCTGCATGGCGATCAGCTCACGAACGGTATCACGGATTGCAACCATGCCTTTTACACGTTCTGCAGTGGCTGCAGGCATTTTCACCTGATTCATCAAAGAGTTGACACGATAATATACCTGATCATCTACCACCGTATAGCTGTAATTTCTAACATTCGGATCAGCCGGAATACTCTCTGGCATCTCATCCAGTTCTGTTTCCACATCTACTGCCGGTACCATGCTTCCCTTAATTTGTTTCACAGCTTCTTGTAACTGTAATTCCAAATCAGCTCCTTCCATTGGAGCACATGTTGTTTCCATACCATACGGACCGAACACTTCTTTCATCTCACCCAGAATCATTTCCGGATGCTGAACAAAATACTGATTGACCGTAATTCCATTGACATCACTATCCAGATTTATCCATTCCGGCATTTCTTTCGTAAGGCTTTCCCTCTTTTGGAAAAACAAGATATCAGCACTGACTTCTGTTCCCGCATTTGCCTTAAAAGCTGTGTTCGGCAGTCGGATTGCTCCCAACAGATCTGCCCGCTCTGCCAGATATTTCCGGACTTCCGGTGACGCCTTATCCATAGTTCCCTTTGTTGTGATCAGTGCCGCCACACCACCTGGACGTAACTGATCTATCGTCTTGGCGAGAAAGTAATCATGGATCATGAAATTGTAGCGATCATACTGACGGTCATTGACCTTGTATGCACCAAATGGCACATTTCCAATCGCCACATCAAAAAAATCATTAGGATAATCTGTCTTCTCAAAACCTTTGATCTGAATATTGGCATCTGGATAGAGTAGCTTTGCAATTCTACCGCTGATACTGTCCAGTTCCACACCATAGAGTTTGGACTGATTTAGATTCTCTGGAAGCATTCCAAAGAAGTTCCCGACTCCCATAGACGGCTCCAGGATATTTCCTTTTGTAAATCCCAGATTCTCCAACACCTGATACATACTTTCAATCACAATCGGCTGTGTATAATGAGCATTTAACGTGGAAGCTCTGGCTGCAGCATATTCCTCTGGTGTAAGAATCGTCTTTAATTCCAGATATTCTGTCTCCCATGCAGCTTTTGTCTCATCAAATGCATCTGCAAGACCTCCCCAGCCGACGTACCTGGATAAGATTTTCTGTTCCTCTGATGTCGCATTGCGGTTCTCATCCTCACATTTCTTTAACAACTGGATAGCCATGATATTGGCTCGGAATTTCTCCTTCGGTGTTCCCTGTCCAAGTTCATCATCTGTGATACGGAAGTTCGTTGCTTGAATCGGTTCTGCTATTCCGTTAATCTCTTCCAAAGATTCTTTTTCTTCCGATACCTCAGCTTCTCCCGATAATTCTTTTTCTTTTTTATCATAATCTGTCCACACACGTTGAGAAATAGCAGTAAAATACGAGAACTCTTCCTCCATAATTTCTTCCCTGATTTCCCGTAATTCATCTAAAGTATCCGCATTTACAGTTTTGTTGTGATAATGATAATAAAGTACTTCTTGTCCGAGTTTTACATCCAGACGTTCCAATTCTTGTGTTGACATTCGATTCCAAATATCATCTTTTTCCGTATGAATCGTGAAACCTTCTCCATCATCATGATATTCTAATGTGTATTGAAGTCGATTCACTTCTCCCTTAACTTTGCAATCAAAATCATGGATTCTTGTTCTGGTACCGGACATATATTCTGAATCAACTAATCTCAAATCAGTTATATCTTCCGCTGTCAAAGTATCCTGCTCCAGCTGTTCTCCTAACATCTGCTGTGCTTCTTCCAAATCTGCCAGTCTCTGTGCTTCCTGCCGCTCTTCATACTTTTCCAATTCTTCCGGTGATAAGAAATCATCGGTGCGGATCAGCTGACGGACACGTTCTGCAACCTTATTCCATTTTAATAGAATTTCTACTTCTGGACTGCCAATCTTTCCTTTCGCAAGTTTTAATCCTTTTGCATCATGTGAGGCATCAGATTCATACGCTCCCGGTATCCCAGGTGATGCACCACCTGTTCCATACTCATTTTTCAGGAACTCTGCTGCATCTTTCATATCATGATGCTCCATGAAATACTCATAGATCCGGTTGCGCCCTCCGGCTGTAATGCCGCCTCTTCTAAGGACAGCATCTATTTCATCTTGTGTAATAAAGGAAAGTGCCGGACGTTCGACCGTAAATTTCTGGTCTACCCAGGAACGCTCCCTCTGAAGATCCTGAAAGCGTTGGAGATATTCCGGATTATGCTGAATCTCCCAGCGGTGATAATCTCCCGGATTCTCATCCATATATTTCTGCAGCCATTCAAAACGATAGACAATCGCATCTGCTTCCTCTTGATCTGTCCATGCTCCACTCACTACATCCTGCCAGTCTGAATATGATTGTTTCTTTTCCCAGTTTCTGCAAGTATCCCGAAAATGAAGTGCAAGAAGATTGGTCATTTCTTCCTGCTCCTGTTCAATGGCATTATTGGAAATCAAATTATCCACGTAATTTCCATCCTCATACATATCCCGAATTCTGTTCGCTGCTTCTTCCCACGTAACCATGCGGTCAAAGTTTCTTCTGGCAGAGTCCCCTCGCCGGATACGGATACCATCATTGTCATACCAGATACTGATTTTCTGACCATCTATGGTAAATCCTTTGCCACCAGTTCCATATTCATCTTTCAGAAAACTCCGCATTTCTTCATTATCCAGACCTTCAATCAGTCTTGCTGTAATATGAAACAGTGTATTTTTCTGTCCGCTTCCCGTGCGGAGAATATCATTTACCACTTCATCGGAAATAAGAAAAGCGGCTGGCTGTTCCAATGCAGCTGCCGCTTTCCTTATTTCTCCTAACTGTTCCTCTTCTGTTGGGAACAGGCTTAACTGTAAATAATCTCCTGAATCACCAGCTCCTCTGCCTGTGCCTTGATCTGGTTCATGTGTCTGGTCCATGCCATCCCGTCTGCCATTTTGTCCGGTGCCGGATCTTTCTCCAGAAGTTCGTTCATCAGGTTGTCTACTCTCTGCCTTGCCTGACTGTCGATCTCCATCAGGTGACTGTCCAGACGGTTCTGCAGTGTCAGAATGTTGAACCTGGCTACCTTGTGGTTTCTCAGATACTCTTTCCTCATCATTCCGTACTTCCCGATGGTTCCTCTCGTCTCTTCCAGGCTGATATCTGGAATCTGATACTCTCCGTTCTGGCTGTAACTGATTTCTCTCATAGTCTGTTTCCTCCTTTTTTTCTTCTCTATCTTCTTCGTTATCCGTATTACTTTCACGAATTAACGTGTTAAATTCATTATAAGCTACTTCTTTTTCTTTTGCAACCGTTTTCAGGTCATTTTCCAGATCATTCAGAACATATCGTCCAATCTGCATCAGGACTGGTCTGCTGATCTCGTTGACTGCACTTCCCAGATGTCCTAATACTTTCAGCTGATTGAAGTCCGTTATATGCCGAAAATCCTCTACATCCAGATATTCCTGTACATCCAGTCCACACCGGTTTAATAATACACACCAGACACTATTTGTCATCAGTTCCCGAAATTCTACTTCCTGATTCTGTTCGTCCAGTTCTTCCAAAAATGTCCCTGTTACGTCCAGTCTCAGTTCTTCCAATGCATCTGGAAGCCATTCCTGCATACTCTCCTTCGCTGCCTGATGCAGACTTTCAGCAAGTCCTCCTTCTGTATCTTCCAGTGATAACTGCTCCTGCAGATAATCTGCCACCAGATGTTCTCCTTCTACTGGAAGATTCCATAACTGAGGATCCTTTCCAAGATTCCGCACTTTATAAGTGTCCTGCACATCAAATACATACCGAAGTTTTGTTTTCGGTCCGGAAGTATTGTCAATCAAGGCAATCCCCTTAGATCCCTTTTTGATCCATCGGTACATCTTCTGATTCCAGATTTCCATGGATGCTACGGCAGTTGCTTCCGGTCGCTGTGCATAAATTAAAAGCTGTTCTGGAAAAGAGTATTTGTACAGTCTGGATGCCGTGTTAAGGAACCACATCCATTCCTGCGGACTGGCAGCTACATCTTTTGCCACCTCTTCCGTCAGCTGTTCCATTGCATATAATTTATTTGCCATGTGCTACTCCTTTTCATAAAATCAGGGACTGCTTAGCACAGTCCCCTTAAAATCATCGTTGTTTCTCTTTATAATGCTGCGGCAAGATCTTTTGACTTGTTCTTTGGCGTTTTGTCTGCCTCTTTTGCCTTGATCTCTGCCTTGGCTTTCTCCAGTTTTCCATGGATTCCACCTTTTACTTCCGCTTTTTCAGCTGCTTTTTCTTTCTCCAAACGAGCCTCCCTGCGCTCAGCATTTTCCAATACTGCGGTCTTTTTATCACAGAACTGAACCTTATCGGAAAGCTGCTCCTGTCTTTCCACCTGTGTCTCATTGACTTCTTTTACCATCGCATTTAATTCCGGGACCTGAAAAATTCCGTTATCAGGGAGAATCAGCACTTCATGAATGGAAGATGGAATGACAAAATAATCACTACCCAGACATTCCCCAATCTGTTTTCGAATGTCTTCCTGCAGTAACAGTGATGCACCATTCATCTTAGCTTTGTTTGTCAGACAGAACATTGGTTTTTCCATGGCTTCCATATCCATTTTTTCATTCAGCAGGTTTTCTGGTTCTTCACCAAAAATCATAGATTTGATAATCTCATTCATATCCATAAGTGTGACACCACGTTTTCGGTCTGCCGTCATTGCATCCGCTTGAATCTGTTCGGCAGATACTCCCCACTCGTTCATCAGAGAAACAGTTACCGGAATACTGCTGATCCCTTCTCCATTTTCCTCCAGATTTACTGCATAATAAGCTGCAAAATCTCCGTGTTCTGTGACTACTTTATCAGCAAGACGATCGGTATTCCATTCCTTGTCACAGATTCTCACCTGCAGTTTTTCCTTCATTTTTTCATAATCAAAAATGTCCGGAACTCCCATATCAAAAAATTCTGCTTTACCCTGTGCTTCAATACGCATATCAGCTACATCACCAACACAAGAATCTACATCTTTCCCATTGATATATTCCTGATAGAGAGAATCCAGATAGACTGTCGGTACGATTCTCTGATCTCCATTTGGAATTGTAATGCCAGTAAGCTTCAGCCCATTGTTTTTTTCTACTTCTTGAAGTTTAATTTCTGCGTCCTTGTAAGACTCTGGCAGATACTCCTTTACATTGTCTTTGACATATTCATAAAATTCTTTTCTGTTCATCATACGCTTTTACCCCTTTCTGATCATGTGATGGTTCATTCTTTTTCTGCTGACCATCTGCTCGGCTTTCTTCTGATAAGCCATCATTCTCTTTAAAGTTTTCTCCTGGTTTTTTCGTGCTTCCTGTCTTTTTTCCATTGCTTTCATCATAGTTTTCTGTTCCTTTCTGTGATTTTTTTGTATGAAAAAGGGAGCCTCACATAGAAGCTCCCAATCATAACCGTTGGTTTCCTTATTTGCTTTTCCTTTTTCTGCAGATATAAAGTCCTGCCATACCTCCTGTGGAGATTACCAGAAGCAGAATCGGCAGCCAAATATTCGTGCTGTCACCTGTTTTTGGTGCATTTGATACCTTTGTCTCTTCATGGGACTGTGGTGTATCCGGTGTATTCGGTGTTTCTGGAACTTCCGGTTTCTCATTTGTCAGATTGAAAGTAACTTCCACGACTGGTGTACTGTCATTCGCATAAGCAAATGTCACTTCATGCTTGGTCTGATCCAGTGTGTATCCATCCAGTGTTTTTGTTTCCACCAGATAATACTTGATTGCTGTATCATATTTGCCGTTCTTAAATGTGGCAATCTCATACAACTTACTTTCTGCATGACCGGCAGCGTCTGTCTTTAAGGTTTCCAGAACCTTTCCTTTGCTGTCACGGAGTTCAAATTCTACCCCTTTCAGCGGTTCTCCTGACGATTTATCTGTCTTATTGAGAATCACTTTTCCCTTGGCAGTATCATCTTTCATAGCCACTTTCTGAATTTCTCCGGTATCCTTCACCTCAAATGTCACATCAAATGTCAGAAGATATCCTTTCGGTGCCTGCTCTTCACGTAAGGTATATTTACCGATTGGCAGTTTTTCGATATAGTGTGCTTCCTCTGTGGAAGTCCAGCTCTCTACTACCTGATCATCCTTATCGAGAATCGTCAGTTTCGCACCTGGAATCTCAGTTTCTCCTGTGATATCAGTCTTACTGATCTCTACTTTTGTCACATCGTCTTTCATCTCATGCTTCTGAACCTCTGCTGTATTCTCTACTGTGAAAGTAATACTTTCTGCAGTGACATATCCATCTGCCGGTTTTGTCTCTGTCATGGTGTATTTCTTACCAACAACCAGTTCTTTGATCACATGGGATTCTTCCGTAGAAGTCCATTCATCCACTGTATTGCCATCTGAATCCATCACTTTCAGGTGTGCACCTGGAAGTTCTTTGCCTGTTGTCAGGTCTGTTTTGGTCAGCTCCACTGTGGTTGGCTGATTTTCAAAAGTAAAGTCGTAGCTTACTTCTGCCTGGTCTTCTCCGGCATATTCAAAGGTAAATTCCTGTACTTCTTCTGTTGTAACAAATCCGTCCGGCGCAAAGATCTCTTTCACATAGTATTTTCCGTCTACCGGAAGATCTGCCGTAAAAGTAATCTGTCCTTTTTCATCCGTTACCCGCTGCTCGATCAGACTGTCTTTCTCAAGGAGTACCTCGCCCTTTGCATTTTTGATATCTTCACTGGTATAAAGACCGAAGACACCACCTGCAAGGACACGTTCTGTATCTTTTTCTTTCTTCAGAACCGTAACCTTTACTTTCTGACGGGCATTCTGCCATTTCTCATCATAAGTGATAACTGGTGTGTCCTGATCACGGTAGGAAAGATCAACATATCTCGGCTCTCCGTCCAGCACATAACCATGGGCAGTTTTTACTTCCTTCACATAGTACTTGCCAGCCGGTAGATCTCCCATCTGTGCAATACCATTGGAATCTGTGGTAATGGTTCCCACTTTTTCATCTGCTTTGAAATAATCTTCACTGACACCATCTGCCGCTTTGATATCTTCCGCAGCAAATACATCGAACGTCACATCTGAAAGGCTTCCGGTTACATATTCAAAGAGATGCTCCACAGTACCTTTTACCTGATCCAGAAGTGTTACCTTATCCAAAAACTCTCCATTTTTGTTGATGATTAGAAGTCCTGTTGGAACTTCATCTTTCATCTCTACTTTCTGAATCTCGGCAGTATCTTTCAGCGTGAACTTCACATCCGTTGCTTTCAGATATCCATAAGGTGCCATTTCCTCACGAAGAGTGTATTCCTCTCCAACTGTCAGTCGTTTGATCACATGTGGCTGATCTTTTACAGAAGTCCACTGATCCACAACATTTCCTTCTTTATCAAGAACGGTGAGTTTTGCCCCATCCAGTTCCACACCTGTTGTTACATCAGATTTTGTGATTTCAACTGTTGTCGGCTGGTTCTTTTTCACTGTTTTCAGTTTTACTGTCTTCACATCCTGTCCCTGGTAAGAAGCATCCAGATTCAGAACTTCATCAGAGGATACAAATCCCGCTGGTGCTTTTAACTCTTTCACATAATACTGTCCAAGTGGCAGATCCAGCGTACATGTTGCAAGACCATCGTTATCAGAAGTCATTTCCTGTAAGAGTGTGTCTGCTTTCACGATCACTTTTCCATCCGCCTTGATATCCGCTTTGTTATAGATACCAAAGACAGCTCCCGCCACGGTTGCACCATTCTCTGCATCCTGTTTTTCTACCTGGATTGCAACTTTCTGTCGGTCATCGCCAACCGTCACTTCCTGTTCGATCACAGGTGTATCCTGATTGGCATAGACAAATGTGACATCAGATCTGTCATGGTTCAGAACGAATCCTTCCGGTGCAGTCTTTTCTACCACATAGTAAGAACCAAGCGGCAGATTCTCTGCAACTGCTTTTCCGTCTTCTCCGGTCGTTACCGTTGTTACCAGTGCATCTTTTGCATAGATCAGCTGTCTGTTTCCGTTTTCATCTTTCTGATAATCCGGTGTATAGATATTTTCAGCTGCATAGACATGAAATGATGCACCCTTCAGGTATCTTTGTTCATAAACAAAATCCTTTTTAAATCCGGTCAGCATCTCACCTTTTTTATAAATCGTCAGCTTTCCTTTTACCGGATGGTTCTCGTAATCTACCGTAATAATGGCATCTCCACTCTCAGAATCCATCTGGTATGCTGTGTTAGCATCCACCGCAATCTCTACATAGTTCTTGTTAATTGTGTACCCTTCCGGTGCGTTGACTTCCTCAATCCGGTAATGTCCGATCTTCAGATTCTTCGGCATGATCAGATATCCCTGGCTGTCCGTAAAATAGGACTTGTGAGTGGTTGTCACTGGGTAAGTTGTTACCTGTTCTAAATACTTTTTGTTGTCCAGGTCATATACCTTAAATTCTGTTCCTGCAATCAATACGGATTTCTTTGTTTCATCGTCTTTTTTCACGATTTTCAGTTTTGCCTTAAACTCTTCATCCAGAAGCACTCGCCAGATCTGTGGCTCATTTGGATGATGCTCTGTGATATTCACTTCAAAATCATCGACCGGCTTGTAGTTGTGCGGTGTTGTTGTCTCACGCACGATATAGCTTCCAAATGGTAATGGAATACTGCAGGCATACCCTTTTTCATCTGTGAAAATCTCAGTAGCTCCATTTTCGCCACTCACTACTGGTTTGGCAGAATCAAAATCATAGCTTCCATCTGCTTTCTTTGTAAGGGAAGATTTCAGATAAACTGTAAATCCAGCTCCGGATAACAGCTCTGCATCGGTCTTTCCATTGTTGGCTGCTTTGATAATCTGGAATGGCTGCTTGATGACCTGCTCACTGGAAGTGCACTCTCTTTTTACTTCTGCTGTCATATCTCCTTCATAACTGCACGTAAGATCATGCTCTTCTGTATCTGCCAGGTATCCAGTCGGCGGAGTAATCTCTTTGACATAATATTTGCCAAGATATAAGCCATTTACAGAAGCCTGTCCTTTGTCATCTGTTGTAAGAGAAGCTACCTGCTCTCCTGCTTTATAAATAGTTCCCGTTGCTCCATCCGGGTGCACGATATCTTCACGGGCATACAGTCCATAAACTGCACCTTTCAGTGTGGCATCTCCCTGCGGTACTGCTTTTCCTGTCTCTTTATCCACTTTATAAAGATTGATCTTTGCTGTCACACGGTCATTGCTGAAGGTATGGGCAAAAGATACGGTTGCTTCTTTATCATTGGTGTAAGAAAACTGGAACGTATACACATCTTCTGTATTTCTTACATAACCTTCCGGTGCCTGATCTTCTTTTACAGAATAGGAATATCCGATTGGCAGGTCTACTGTGAATTTTGCAGTTCCGTCTGCGCCAGTAGTTACTTTCTCAATCAGCGTTCCTTTTTTCACAACAACGCTTCCGTCTGCATTTCTGATATCATCGGATGCATACAGAGCAAAAATACCGCCTTTCAGTGGTTTCTTGGTGTCTTTATCCTGTTTTACTACGGAAACATCTGCTTTCTGTCTCTCGTTGTTAAAAGTCACATCTGCAAATACAACTTCTTTGTTCTGACCAGCATAAGTTAGAGTCACTGACTTTTCTTCGCTGCCGTTATAAAAAGAGTCCGGTGCTTTTGTTTCTTTTACCACGTAGGTTCCAAGATGCAGGTTTTTCAGTGTGACAGAACCATTCTCACCTGTTGTCAGGTTTTCTTTTACAAGGTCACCTTTGCTGTACACTTTTGTGCCATAAGCTGTTACGATATCTGCCCCGGCATACACGTTATACACTGCATTTTTCTGTCTGCGGTTTTCATACTGAAATACCGTTCCATTTTCACTGACATCTGCTCCGGTCAGAACCTGTCCTTCTTTGTAAATGGTAAGCTCTGCCAGCTGTTCCTTATTTTCCACGGTTACAGCTGAGGTCTTACTTGCTACCAGTTTTACATTTGTTGCCGTTGCATTTACTACATATCCCTGTGGTGCTGTGATCTCTTTCAGATAAACGGTATCCTGTGTCTTGATGATCGTAACAGAAGATTTTCCATTCTTATCTGTTGCCGGCATCTGAGTGATCAGCTTTGTACAAGCCTCATCGCTGTATACACCGAATACTGCACCTGCAAGATTGACATCCGCTGTATCGTCTTTCTTTACGATTTCGATCTTAGCCTGTTCAATCCAGGACACCTTTAAGCTTACATATTTTTCATCAGCAATACCTTCTCCAAATACAAATGCCAGATCCTGAACACTTGCATTCGTAGTCAGTTTATATGCTGAGTAATCTTTTGTAATACTTCCCTTCATTTTTGCAGAAAAAGTAGCATTTACATCTTTTGTCTGTGTCAGAGGCGCTGAAAGATAAAACGTAGTTCCGCCTCCAATTGTTACGCTTGCACCTGCCGCACTTACGGTTCCAGTAGATACATTATGGAGCTTTACTCCTTTTGGTAAGTCCCCTCCAATTGTTACGCTTGCACCTGCCGCACTTACGGTTCCAGTAGATACATTATGGAGCTTTACTCCTTTTGGTAAGTCCATTGTGATTTTCTGCTGGGAAGATGCATTGAACTGAATGTTCTCCGTTCTCTGAACATTTCCATCTACATAAGCTTTTACATCCGGCTTTGAAAATGACATCGCTACATCTGGTATTTCCGGCTTATTCACACAATAATTATAGAGTTCTTTTGCCAAAGCCTCTCCTGTAGCATTTGTTCCGTAAAATGCATCACTACTTCCGTTGGCATATGATGCAGCCATGTGAATAATGATGAATCTTTTTCCTTCTGAGAAATCCGTGTGTTTATTCGCAAAAAAGCTTTCGCTCCCTGCTGCATCTGTACCGTAATAACACACTTTTGCTAACGCCTGATTGTCCCCAATCTTTGTGATTGTATAATTTCCAGATCCTGGTCCAGGTTTTGCTGGCTGTACACAATACGCAGTTGCTCTGACGCTTCCGTAGCTGATATAGTACGGCTCTGTCAGATAGGTTCCAAGATTATAATCTGCATATCTATACAGAGGTCCTTTTTCGATTGTTACCTGCTGTGTACTTCTTTCTGAATAAGCCGAAACTGCTTCAAATGTTGCAATCTCTCCTTCTTCCATAGAATCAAGATCCACACCTTCGTCTCCTGCCTGTTCCAAAACATCATGAAGCTCTAACCCTGATTCTTCATCATAGGTATCCTGGTTCTGTGCCTGCTCTACCAAATCATCAAATTCATCAGCGTCAATATCGGTAATCTCCGAGTCTGCTTCTGAATCCTCCGCTTCCTCTGTCTGCTGTTCACTACCAGCGGTTTCTGATTCGGTCACTGCTTCACTCCCTTCAGTTTCAGTCTGATCTTCTGTTGCTTTCTCACGCACAATCAGTTTTCGGCTGACCTGGTACTTCGGATGCTCCTGATTTACCGGTTCCACATAATAGACCGCTTTGTAAGTGTCCGCATGATCTGTTGTAAAATCCTCATTCTTGTCATTCTTTGCTTCCTCAAATGTGACTTTGACCTTGTTATCATCCTTGATTTCCAGTCCCATGTAATCTGATTTCACATCAAATACACTGCCTGTTTCAATTTCATAATCTTTGGCAGTCACCACCTCATCTTCATCCAGAAGGTCTTTCACTTCCTCATAAAGTGGAGGTTTTTCCTCTGGCTGGATCTCCGCTGCATATGCCATCATCGGAGACAGCACTGTACTAAGCATTGTCATGCCTGCCAGCAAGCCAGATACTACTTTTCTAAAATTACCTTTTTTCTTCATGCTAAGGTCCTCTCTTTCATATATTTGTATTAAAACAGACAGTCCTTAGACTGCCTGCAATACACTACTTATCGTTGTGGAAAAATAAGATTGAACTGTACATTTCCCTCTCCGGGATCGACCATCTCCACAGTTGCTTCATACTGTCTCCCTGTTTTTCTTGATACCAGATCCTTATAATGGATTTTTCCTTTAGACAGGAACTTCTTTGCTGCCACCTTATCCATCTTTTTTCCCTGGCTTGCAAGAAATTTATCATTTTTCCATAAGGTAAAAGCACAGTTCCGGTCAGAACAGTAAAAATTTACTTTTCCTTCCCTGACATCTGCTCCACAGCGGGGACATTTGCCAATGACTTCTCCTTTTGCCTTTCCCTGAAACTGATTTTTCTTCTCTTCTGAAATCCCCTGATACCTGGCAACCAGTTCCTGCATCAGCTCTGTAATCCCATTTAGGAATTCATCTGCTGTCTCTGTATTCTGGGCAATATGATTCAATGCCATTTCCCACTCTGCGGTCATCTTCGGAGATTTAATCTCATCCGGCAGAACCGTAATCAGTACATTTCCATCATCTGTCGGCACCAGATTTTTCTTTTCCCTTTTCACAAAGCCAGACTGAATCAGTTTTTCAATGATTGCTGCCCTTGTTGCCGGAGTACCAAGTCCTTTCTTTTCTGTATCTTCGGTCAGTTCTTCATTCCCTGCACGTTCCATCGCAGAAAGCAGGG
>QWCH01004255.1_pt1 | contig 13402 bp, 11 predicted proteins | sample 1972671 | NCBI WGS metagenome assembly QWCH01 (sample SAMN09866713, study PRJNA288562) | Human gut metagenome isolate term3_stool, whole genome shotgun sequencing... | isolation source: gut | host: Homo sapiens | place: USA: California | reverse complement strand
CTCAGATTTAATTTGTATCTTCGCCATGTCTATCGTCGGATTCTCTTTTGTTTGCAACACTAAGATAAGTGAAAATTCTGACATGGCAAAATCCTGAGCTACTTTTTGTTGCTCAGGTACTTAAAAAGTTTAATTTATAATAGTTTTGCGGAATTAAGGATTGATAAAAATTTGCAGATTCCGATTTTTTCTTACCTTTGCAGCGATATTTTCAGATTAAACGAAAGGGATAATCTATGGCATTGAACTCTGAAACGAAACAGGCCGCACACAACCGGCTGAGCTTTATCGGCGTCATCGTGACGCTGGGCATTGTGTTTGGCGACATCGGCACATCGCCACTTTATGTAATGAAGGCCATTGTGAAGGCCGGCAGCACCATCAATGCCGAATACATCACCGGTGCTGTGTCGTGCATCATCTGGACGCTGACGTTACAGACCACTATCAAGTACGTTCTCATTGCGCTCCGTGCCGACAACAAGGGTGAGGGCGGCATTCTGGCCCTCTATGCGCTCATCAGGCGGCACAGCCGCAGGTGGTTTTACCTACTGGCCATCATCGGTGCGAGCACGCTGGTGGCTGACGGTGTAATCACTCCCTCCATCACGGTGCTCTCGGCCATCGAGGGACTGAGAGCCTACGAGCCGGAGACACCCATCATTCCCATCTGCCTGTGTATCATTACGGTGCTGTTCTTCATTCAGCAATTTGGAACGAACGCCATCGGGCGGTTCTTCGGTCCGCTGATGTTCGTCTGGTTCACGATGATGGGGGTACTGGGAATCGGTCACATCGCCGACTTTCTGCCAATTCTCAAGGCTTTCAATCCCTATTATGCGCTGGAGCTTCTGATACATGATCCCGAATGGTTCCTCATCCTTGGGGCGGTGTTCCTCTGTACGACCGGCGCCGAGGCACTCTACTCCGACCTCGGCCACTGTGGTGCGCAGAACATCCGCGTGAGCTGGGTTTTCGTCAAGTCGATGCTCATCCTCAATTACTTGGGTCAGGGAGCTTGGATCATCAACCATGCCGATAGTCTTGCTCCGGGCGTCAACCCTTTCTATGCCATCATGCCCCGCAGTGTCCTGTTTTTCGGCATCACCATGGCCACCATCGCCGCCATCATCGCCAGTCAAGCCCTCATCAGTGGCTCGTTCACTATTTTCAGCGAGGCGATGAACCTAAAGTTCTGGCCACGTCAGAAAATCAAATACACCACCGACGTGAAGGGACAGCTCTACATACCGTTTGTCAACACGGCGCTCTACGTGCTCTGCATCCTCGTCATTCTGTTCTTCGAGAGTTCCGAGAACATGGAAGCCGCCTACGGTCTGGCCATCACCATCACGATGCTCATGACCACCTTCCTGCTCTTCGCCTATCTGGGGCAGCGCCGTGTGTCGCCGCTCATCACGATACCGTTTGTGGTTTTCTTCATCGGACTTGAGGGTATCTTCTTCATTGCCAACATGTTCAAGTTCGTTCATGGCGGATGGGTGACGATGCTCATGGCTGGTGTCATGTTCGTCGTGATGTATGTATGGCACAATGCCAAACTCATCCGCAGTCAACAGGTCGATGTGCGCGACATCAGGGAGTGGTATGGCTTGATTTCAGACATCAAGCACGACACCACGATAGCCAAGTTTGCCACCAATATCGTCTATCTGAGCAAGCTTTCGGGCACTTACGACATCGAGTATAAGATTCTCTACTCCATCATCCACAAGCACCCCATGCGGGCCGACCACTACATTCTGCTACACATCGACTATCAGGACGAACCGCAAACACTGGAATACGAGTTCACGACGCTGATTCCAGACACGCTCTTCCGCATCAACCTGAAATTAGGGTTCCGCGTTCAGCCGCTGGTGAACCACTATTTCCGCCAGATCATCGAGGAGCTGGTGGCCAGCAAGGAGTTCACGCTCGACAGCTGCTACCCGTCGCTTGAGAAACACGGCATTTCGGGTAACTTCATCTTCGTCATCATCAACCGAATCTATGCAGCCCTCAACCACTTCTCGAAGAAGGAGCGCCTCATCATGAGCCTCTACTCGCTGATTGCCCACTTGAAACTGAGCATGTCGCGCGCACTGGGTCTCGACACGAGCAACGTGCTCATCGAGAACGTACCCTTAGTGGTGAAGCCCCATCGCCTGCGCCCCATCAAACGAGTTGACAACGACGGCGACAGCCTTTAGGCGCCTCACAGCGACCCTTTGCCAACAAAAACAACATCGAAATCCAACAATACTGAATTTGCAAGCTCACCTATTTATAATATAGGAGAAAATGAACGGACACATGCCAAACTGCCAACACATCACCGCCAGACACCTGACGGCAATCATCGCTGCCCTTCTGCTGCTGGTCATGGAAGGATGCACGAGCAGCCGGTTTGGCGAGGGCGGCCACACGTTCAGGCAAGACAACCCCGAAATAGACAGACGATTCCAGATAGCCGACTTGGGCGGTCAGCAACTCGAAGCCGCCACTCGCTACGGACTGTCGAAACCCATCAGACGGCGCAGCGGAATATGGCTGCGAGCCTGGCGACTGAGGAAAATCAAAACCAACCGATACTATCTGCTCGACCCCATGCCCCACTCGAATCCCTACCTCACCAGTGGCGGGAAATGGGTTCTAAAGACCATCGCCAAGCGATTTCAGAAGAAACTCCGGAAAGCCGGCTACCGAGAGCATAGAATCATCGTCACGTCGATGCTCCGCACCCGTGAGGATATCGGCGGACTGAAAAAAATCAACAAGGTCGCCGCCACCAACTCGTCGCACATGTACGGCACAACCTTCGATGTCAGTTTCACTCGCTTCAACCGCATCAGCATGGACGGCATGCAACCGAGCAACCGTCTGATGGCCAACCTACTGGGCGAAGTCATCTGCGAGTTGCGCGAGGAGGGCGAATGCTGGATAATCTTCGAGCGGAGCCAGCACTGTTACCACGTGACGGCAAGACGGTGAGACGTCGGACACAGAGACTGAGTAAGGCAACCTAAATCGAGGAATTATGGAAAGAAAACAGACACAGACTCAACAAGTGATAGAAACCTTCCGCCAACACGGTGGCTATTCGACGCTCGGCAACCTATACCGACATGTGAACACATCGCAATGGGCTACCAAGACACCCAACGAGTCGATCCGCAGGATTGTGCAGATGTCGAATGAGATTTTCAGGATACAGCCAGGATTATGGGCTTTGGAGGAATGCCGCGACGAGGTGTTGCGGAAACTGGGGATTGAGACAGGCGACAAGGAGAAAGAGGAGCTTTTCACGCATGGCTATTACCAAGGGCTCATCGCCGAGATAGGCAACATGGAGAACTATACCACCTACGTGCCGGCACAAGACCAAAACCGGAAATTCCTTGAGAGACCACTGATCGAAGTGTGTTCGACCATTCAGATTCCCGATTTCTCCTACAGCGAGCTGACCAACCGTGCAAGGACGGTTGACGTGATATGGTTCAACAAGCGCAAGATGCCCCACAGTTTTTTCGAGGTGGAGCACTCGACGGACATTCAAAACTCCATAACCAAATTCTGCGACTTGCAGGATTTCCACAGCCGTTTCCTAATTGTGGCATCTGAAAACAGGTACGCACAATATAAAAAGGTGATTGAGCGGACAGCTTTCGACGGTTTTCGCAACAGGGTCGGGTTCTGTTCCTACGAGAAAATATCAAGGCAATACGAGCTGATGTGCATGGCTCGTGAAAGCGGGGGATTCATCTGACACCTGCGGCAGAGCAAGGCGAAGGAGGGGGTGAAACGGCAACGACGGACGGCATCTGAGAAACGGGACTGCGAAAGGTGAGCTTTCACACGGTCATCTCTGCCCTTTCACAATGCAAAAGGTCAGCTTTTGGATTGCCACGGCTTTTGTAGCAGCTGACAGGGGGCTGAAGACGACCTACTCTATCGGCTCTACCTTGGGCGACTTGATTTCTATTTTCGGCGCTTTTGTCTCCGCAGGGGCTGACTCTTCTATCACCGTCGGGGGTGTTGACGGCACGATGATGGGCTCCGGTGCCGGTATGTTCTCCTCGTCGGCTTTCGGGGCTGGCTCGACGTAATCGACTTTCTTGTGGTCCTTGACCTCGATTTCCTTGGCCTCTTCCTTCGTCAGCACGGGAATCTTCGACGTGGTATCGATGCCGATGACCGAGCCCGACATATCGACCTCGTACTTGCGCGGTGGCGCCATGTCGCGCGTAGCCATCAGAAAGGCCAGCAGCAGCGAGCCGAACACGAGCACGGCGGCGCAGATGGCCACCGGTACGGTATAGGTGGGTTTCTTATTGGGTTGTGAATCCATAAACTGTCTTATCTTCATCGGCAAAGTTACTGAATATATCCAATACCACCAAATAAAAGAACGAAAAGAAAAAAAATTGAAAATTTACTGAAAAACATTTCCGTTTGTCGTTTTTAATAATTACATTTGCTGATGAATTATCATACAATCAATTAGCATGAGAATACTAATTACCGCACTGACGACAATCCTCTGCCTGACGACCATGGCGCAAGGGTTGACGACGACTGGGGCGCAGACCTACCAGCCACGATTTGAGAAAGGTCAGAAAGCCACCTACAGTTTCCAGAGTACCACTGACAGCGATGGCGTTGAGGAGACAGATGTCCCCGAGTACTACTCGCTTCTCGACCAATCTGACCAAATACAGCTCATCATGAACAACTATTTTGGTATCACTGGGTATGGCTTCTTCGACGAAATGCGCTACAAGTTCACGCTTGAGGTGATTGACACGACACCCTACGGCACGGTTTTCTCGCTGCTCATTCACAAACCGAAAGAGAAGAAAGAGACTGATGTCAAAGAGGTTGACAAGGTCTCGAAAGCCATGACAGAGTATTTGGAGGAAAACAAATTCACAATGTTCTTCCCCAACGACATGAACAGTTGGATGCTGGTGGGCGGAAAAGAACATTGGGACAATCTGTCGGAGCGCATGGGAATACGGAAAGGTACGGACTACGATGCGAAAAAAGCAGAGGATTACCAGCTCCAGCACCCGATTTCCCGACAAGGACTGTTGGAACTTTTCATCCGCATGGCATGTCCCGCCCTCCACTGGTTCGAGAAAGCCTACAGCACACCTTTCTGTTTGGGGCAGAAAACCACGGGGCAACCAATCAACGACAGCGACAAGGAACAGACATACACGGTGGAAAAGGCCGAAATGGCTGCCGACAACTCGTTCGAAATGACATCCGACCAGTATCGTCGCCGAGCCATCGATTTGTCAGACTATGAGGCAGACTCCGTCGAAATAGACAGCGTGTGGACTGATGGAAACGAAAACGGGAACACGACAGATCCGCAACCCGACGAGAAGGCGCAGAAAACCGCCCGATTTACCTTGGAGCACAGGCACTATCACCTGATTATCGGGAAAGACTCGATGCCGACTCTCTACGAACAAACTTACGAAATTGAAAGAGACGGCAAGAAGCCTAAAGTGGGAATCATACTCAGAAGAGAACAATAAGCTGCCAACAACCCAACAAACGACCATCATGAGAAAAATAATACTATTGCTGCTCGCAGCAGTCTGCCTACCAATCTTGGCACATAGACACACCAACCCCACTGTGGACAACTACCATCAGAAATTCAGAAAGGGGCTCAAGGCAAGCTATTGCCTCACCATCGACAACATCCATCCTGAAACAGCCAACATGAAAATTCCCGATTTTGGCCTGTTCGCACCGTTAGAAATAATGCCGGAAGCCTCCATGCAAACACAATACATAGGCGGACTGGCAATGGCACTATACAAGAACCAGCTGAAAAACCGATTCACAATAGAGATAAACGATGTAACCCCGTACGTCATAGTAGCCACTTTGGAGATTGCCGAGACACCCGAATACAACCAGTCGGACGCCGACAAGGAGTTTGATACACTGGTGGGAGCGGTGTTCGATTACTTCAAACAAAACAAAATCACCGTACTCCTGTCTCCCAACATGGACACATGGACCATCATGGACGGACAGCGACATTGGCAAAAGATATGCGAAAAGATTCATGAGATACTGTTGACATCGGGAAAGGCCGACAAAGAGACGGAAAAGGAAATGGAGGAAACAATGAAGATGCTTCAGATGCCACAAATAGGCAGCACACTCACCAAAATTTTCCTCAACGTCTGTTGTCCGGGGTTCACTATGTGGAACAACTTCTATCACATACCATTCAAAAAAGGGACGGCAACCATCGGGAAACCGCTCGACGGAACCAACCGAAACAACAGATACACGACGCAGACAGCCAAGTTGAAAAAAGACCTGAGCTTCAGCCTCGAAAGACAACAACAAAAATACGAATACATCTACACAACCGTATCCGACTCCACAGAGGTTGACACGATGGTGGCTGACACAGCCTACCTCGACAGTTGCATAGATGCGGCAAGTTCTGCGGACTCCGCAATGACGGTCGAAGAGTACGAAAAAATGGAAGTAGAACCCCAGAATGCACTCGAAAACGACACAACGGAACAGCAATACGACTATCAGAACGACACGACCGTGACCGAAGACTTCAAAAAAATTACCTATAAGCAAGTCATGAAGGCAGATAAGGACACACTCCCCCTACTCTATGAAGCCTCCTACACAATAGAATTGGAGACCACCCAACCCACCATGACTGCCATATTGAAAAGAGAAGAATAACGAAAAGAAACCGCTCTATAAGTTATATATTGTTAATTCTTCATAATATACCGAGGTTACCCAAGCCGTCAGGTCAGTTAATAGAAACAATTTTTGTAATTTTGCACCGTTTTTTATGCCGAATGGGCTCGTATAAGTACAGGAAAGATGCTCTGTCGCCTATCGGTGAAACCGTTTACAACAAATAAAATGTACGCAATCGTAGAAATTAACGGTCAGCAGTTCAAGGCTGAAGAGGGCAAAAAGCTCTATGTCAACCGCCTGAAAGATGCCGAAGAAGGCAAGACTGTTGAGTTTGACAAGGTTCTGTTGGTCGATAACAACGGAACAGTCACAGTTGGCGCGCCTACTGTCAGTGGCGCAAAAGTAGTTGCTGAGGTGGTAACACCACTCGTGAAGGGCGATAAGATCATCGTCTTCAAGATGAAACGCCGCAAGGACTATCGCAAAAAGAATGGTCATCGCGCACAGTTCACTCAGGTAGAGATTAAAACAATTAACGCTTAAATTTAGGAGGACAAAGAAATGGCTCATAAAAAAGGTGTCGGTAGTTCAAAGAACGGCCGCGAATCACATTCAAAGCGTTTAGGTGTTAAGATCGGTGGTGGTCAGAAGATTATCGCAGGCAACATTATCGTTCGCCAGCGCGGTAACCGACACTATCCCGGTGAAAATGTTGCCCAAGGTAAGGACGACACTCTCTATGCACTCACAGACGGTGTGGTCTATTTCCACAGAGGAAAGTTCAACAAGAGCACAGTCTCTGTACTCTCTGAGGAAGCATACGCAAGCAAACAAACACCACAAGCGTAAGCAAACAAACAAACTATTCCAAACAAACAACATAATCCCAGACCCCAACCGAGGTCTGGGATTCATGCGTTTACAGGGCAAGGAGACGGGAACGAACGGGAAAGGCACACCAAACGGGCGACGGAATCAGAGTGCCAGCGAGAGGCGGGGCAAGCAACGGAAGCCGACGGGTCAAAAAAAATCACAAGAAATAGTGATGATTTTCGTGAATTTAAAATATATTTTTTGTAACTTTGTTCACTGAATAATGAAAAATTGTTCTGAGATTTGCCCTCACAGGCTTTCGGATGAGCAACACTGCCCACTCCCTTTGACAACGCACGGCACACCCTTGCGGCGGTCAACAGAGAGGAGAAAGGCAGTCAACAGCCCCCAAACGAACCACGACGAGGCAACCGCAAGGCCCGTCCGCACAGCGAAAAAACTCAGAACAAGCACAATTTTAAGGTAAAGAAGCATGCTCACATTAAAGCTTATCAGTGAAGAAACAGAACGTGTAATCAAAGGTCTCGAAAAGAAACACTTCCAAGGAGCCCGCGAAGCCATCGAGAAGGTACTGCAGCTCGACAGGATTCGCCGCGAATGCCAGCAGCAACTCGACGGCAACAAGCAGCAGCAGAACCAGCTTTCCCGACAAATCGGGGGCTTGATGAAGGAGGGAAAGAAAGACGAAGCCAACGAAATAAAAAACCGTGTGGCCGAGCTCAAGACCGCCGACAAGACCCTTCAGGAGCAGATGGACGAGGCACAGGCCGGCATGACTGAAGTGCTGCTGACCATTCCCAACATTCCCAGCGAAGAAGTGCCTGAGGGACGCGACGCCAACGACAACGTAGTGGTGAAGGAAGGCGGACAGAAGCCGTCGCTTGGCAGAGAAGCGCTCTGCCATTGGGACTTGTGCAAGAAATACAACCTTGTGGATTTCGACCTCGGTGTGAAAATCACCGGTGCGGGATTCCCTATATATATAGGTAAGATGGCACGCTTTCAGCGCGCCCTTGAGGCATTCTTCCTCGACGAGGCACGCAAGAGCGGCTACTTGGAGATTCAACCGCCGCTGCTGGTCAACCAAGCATCGGGACTGGGCACTGGACAGTTGCCCGACAAAGAGGGACAGATGTATCACGCACAGCTCGACGATCTCTACCTGATACCCACGGCCGAAGTGCCCGTAACTAACATTTTCAGGGACGAAATACTCGATGAGGGCGACCTGCCCATCAAGCGCTGCGCCTACTCGTCGTGCTTCAGAAGAGAGGCCGGTAGCTATGGAAAGGACGTTCGCGGACTTAACCGCCTCCACCAGTTCGACAAAGTGGAAATCGTACGCATCGACACACCTCAACACTCCTACGAGTCGCTCGCCGAAATGCTCGACCACGTAGAGCAGCTCCTCATCAAACTTGAGCTCCCCTATCACATTCTGCGCCTCTGCGGGGGCGACATGAGCTTCACGTCGGCCATCTGCTACGACTTTGAAGTGTGGAGTGCGGCACAACAACGCTGGCTTGAGGTCAGCTCGGTATCGAACTTCGAGAACTATCAGGCCAACCGACTGCACTGCCGTTACCGACATGCCGACGACAAAAAGATCGAGCTATGCCACACCCTCAACGGATCGGCGCTGGCACTGCCACGCATCGTCGCCGCCATCATCGAGAACAACCAGACACCCGAAGGCATCCGTGTGCCGAAGGCTCTCGTGCCCTACTGCGGCTTCGAGATGCTCGACGACAAACTGTAGCCTCCCCCCTCGCCATCCCGCCAGACGCCGAAACAACGGCCGGCGGGCAGCAACAGGGGGCTAAAGGCAATCAACCAAGGAGCTGAAAGGCTGCAACAAAGGGACAATAGACAAGCAACCAAGGGGCTGAAAGGCTGAAAACCAGGGCTGAAAGGCAGCGTCCGAGACAAAAACATGGCCTCGTCATGAGCTGGTGACTGACATGCCGCCCTCGCAAACATCGCAGAACAAGCCCCGAACGAATACCACATGAAATAAATATCCTATTACAAAATAACCACCGACTCCAACTATCAAACCCTCTTTCAAACGAGATAGTTGCCGAGAAGGACAATCACTCTATCATGAACAAGATTATCAGCAAAGAACAATTCTCAGAGAAGGTCTTTTGCATCGTAGTCGAAGCACCACTCATTGCACATAGCTGCAGAGCTGGCAACTTCGTCATCGTGCGTGTTGACAAAAATAGCGAGCGTGTACCCTACACCATCGCCAAGGCCGATCCAGAGAAAGGAACCCTCACCATGGTCATTCAGGAAGTGGGACTCTCATCGACCAAGTTGTGTGAGCTCGAACCCGGCGACTCCGTGCTCGACATCGTGGGGCCGTTGGGCAATGCCTCGCGCATCGAGAACTACGGAACGGTCATCTGCGCAGGAGGAGGCATCGGCATTGCGGCCATCCTTCCCATCCTCACTGCATTGAAAAAAGCCGGCAACCGTGTCATATCGGTACTCGCTGGCCGCACAAAGGAACTGGTAATCATGGTCGATGACGTGGCAAAGTACTCCGACGAAGTCATCATCATGACCGACGACGGCTCCTACGGAAAGAAAGGCGTCGTGACAGTGGGCGTAGAAGAAGTCATTCAGCGAGAGCACGTTGACAAGGTGGTAGCCATCGGACCTCCCATGATGATGAAGTTCACCTCGCTGATGGCAAAAAAATACGGCATTCCCAACGATGTCTCACTCAACACCATCATGGTTGACGGAACGGGTATGTGCGGAGCATGCCGTCTGACCATAGGTGGAAAGACAAAATTCGTCTGCATTGACGGACCGGAGTTCAACGGCGACCTCGTCGATTGGGACGAGATGTTCAAGCGCATGGGTACTTTCAAAGGTGTTGAGCGTGAGGAGATGGAACGCAAATCGACCAACGTGCACCACACCGACGACACCAGCGACCGCCAGACCATCCCCACCAAGGGCCAGATGAAGCCCTCCGAGGAGACAAAGGCAGAGCTATCGGAGCTCACCGACCGCAATGCCGAGTGGCGCACCGTCCTCCGCAAGAGCATGAAACCAAAGGAGCGCACCGCCATTGAGCGTGTCGTCATGCCAGAACTCGACCCCGTCTATCGTGCCACCACTCGTCTTGAGGAAGTGAACAAGGGCCTGACAAAGGAAATGGCCATGCGAGAGGCACAGCGTTGCCTCGACTGCGCCAAGCCAACCTGCGTCGAAGGCTGCCCCGTGAACATCAACATACCAAGTTTCATCAAGAACATCGAGCGCGGGCAGTTCCTCAATGCGGCACGCGTGCTCAAGGACACATCGGCACTACCGGCAGTATGCGGACGCGTCTGCCCACAGGAGAAACAGTGCGAGAGCCGCTGCATCCACCTGAAGATGAACGAACCGGCAGTAGCCATCGGCTATCTGGAACGCTTTGCAGCCGACTACGAACGTGAGAGCGGCAACATAGCACTCCCGGAACTTGAGCCGGCAAACGGCATCAAGGTGGCCGTCATCGGTTCAGGCCCCGCCGGTCTGAGCTTCGCAGGCGACATGATCAAGCGCGGTTTTGAAGTATATGTCTTCGAGGCACTACACGAAATCGGAGGTGTGCTGAAATACGGCATCCCAGAATTTCGACTCCCCAACAGCATCGTTGAAGTAGAAGTGGAGAATCTCCGCAAACAGGGCGTACACTTCCAGACCGACACCATCGTGGGAAAGACCATCAGCGTGGAGGAACTTGAGCAAGGCGGATTCAAAGGCATATTCGTCGGGTCTGGAGCAGGACTCCCCAACTTCATGGGCATACCGGGCGAGAACAGCATCAACATCCTGTCGAGCAACGAGTACCTCACACGCGTCAACCTTATGGACGCTGCCAACCCCGACACCGACACGCCTATCATCATCGGAAAGAAAGTACTCGTAGTGGGAGGAGGCAACACCGCCATGGACTCATGCCGCACAGCGAAGCGACTCGGAGCAGAGGTGACACTCGTTTACCGACGCTCGCTTGAGGAAATGCCGGCACGAGCCGAAGAAGTGAAGCACGCACAGGAAGAGGGAATCAACTTCCTCACACTACACAACCCGAAGGAATATCTTGCCGACGAGAACGGACGCGTCAGCGGAGCCATACTCGACGTGATGGAACTCGGAGAACCCGACGAAAGCGGACGACGCCGGCCGAAGACAACAGGCAAGACCGTCACCATCGACTGCGACCAAGTGGTGGTGGCTGTCGGAGTGTCGCCCAACCCACTGGTGCCCAAATCGATAGAAGGCCTTGAGCTCGGACGAAAGAACACCATCGCCGTCAACGACGAGATGCAAAGCTCCAAACCGGAAATCTATGCCGGAGGCGACATCGTGCGTGGCGGAGCAACCGTCATTCTCGCAATGGGCGACGGCAGACGCGCCGCACTCAACATGGCCAACAAGCTGCTGGGCAAGGCATAGGCTGCCTATCGGCTGACGGGCAACGGCCGAAATGAAAATCGGACCAACACCCGACCAAACATCATAACAAACGGGCTGACACTTCGTCAACCCGTTTTTTTATTGTCCCAACAGTCTCTTTTTTACGCTCTTCGTCCACGCATAATCATGTCTGGTGAGCACACAAACTTATTTAGCTTTAGTCTAATTTTCGGCCTTCACTGCAAAAGAAAGTAAATAAATTATACTTTGTAATGGAATAATTGTATATTTGCATTTGTTACTGGCTGCATTAGCAAGTGGCACACAGCCGACACAAAAAGCAAGGCAAGGATAACACAAGAGCGACACAAAGCTATAAAAGAGGCGACCCAAAGACAGCGAAGGACCGACAAAAGGCCATCGCCGAGCCACAACAGGAAAAAGACGGCACAGCGGCAGCACATAGACAATAGCTCCGACGACATACGAAAACGAACAAGATGTATCATTCTATAAATACAAGAACATTATGAAAAAGAAATTTATTTGCACCGTTTGCGGTTACATTCACGAAGGAACAGAAGCACCGGCAGAATGCCCGGTATGCCACGTAAAGGCAGAGAAGTTCAATGAGTTCAAACCAGCAGCCCTCAAGGGCACAAAGACGGAGGCCAACCTCATGGCAGCCTTTGCAGGCGAGAGCCAGGCACACACCAAGTACCAGTATTACGCATCGAAAGCACGCAAGGACGGCTACCAGCAGATTGCCGATATCTTCATGGAGACATCGCGAAACGAGAAGGAACACGCCAAAATTTGGTTCAAACTCCTCCACGAAGGCGATATTCCTACCACAACCGACAACCTTTCCGACGCAGCAGCGGGCGAGAACTACGAATGGACCGACATGTATGAGAAGATGGCCAAGGAAGCCATCGAAGAGGGATTCCCTGAGATTGCAGTGAAATTCCGCAGCGTAGGCGCCATCGAGAAGGAGCACGAGGAGCGTTATCGCAAGCTGTTGAAGAACATAGAGGACAAACTTGTGTTCGCAAAGGACGGCTCGGCCATCTGGCAGTGCATCAACTGCGGCCATATCGTAATAGGCAAGCAAGCACCAGCCGTATGCCCGGTTTGCAACCATCCTGAAAGCTACTTCCAGATAGCACCGAAGAATTATTAATCGCCGATCCCCCACCCAGTCAGCAAAGGCTCGTGAGGGGGTGACCGACACAACCACCGGCAGACACCCGACGAGGCACCGAAGCCCTGACGGTGTCTGCCTTTGCATTCCCCACGACCGTGCCGACGACGGCAAACAGATGCTCGACACCGAAGAGGCGGGTAGTGTCCTTAAAAGTGTGTAATTCATCTTTCCTTTCTCTGTACTTCCACTGTTATTTTATTCTTTTCTTTCCAGTATTTGAATTGATATATTCTC
>QWCH01004250.1_pt1 | contig 13417 bp, 9 predicted proteins | sample 1972671 | NCBI WGS metagenome assembly QWCH01 (sample SAMN09866713, study PRJNA288562) | Human gut metagenome isolate term3_stool, whole genome shotgun sequencing... | isolation source: gut | host: Homo sapiens | place: USA: California | reverse complement strand
TCCCCATAAGCGAAGAGGTCCGAAGGACGTACGTCCTTCGGACCTCTTTTCTCTTTTGTCCATTTCCAGCGGACGGCCGGTCTGCCGGAGACGTTACGCCCGGGTCTGAAACACCCGGCTGCGGCGGACCAGCCGCTCCACAAAGGACGTGGCCGGGTGCGCCAGGAGGCGGCTTGGCGCGTCATACTGCTGGATCTGCCCGGCGTCCATCACCAGTGTGCGGGTCCCCAGTTTCAGGGCTTCCGCGATGTCGTGGGTCACAAACAGGACGGTGATGCCGCTCTCCCGGTGGATGCGCAGGAGCTCATCCTGCAGCTGGCCCCGGGTAATCTCGTCCACCGCGCCGAAGGGCTCGTCCATCAGCAGAAGCTCCGGACCGGCGGCCAGCGCCCTGGCGATACCCACCCGCTGGCGCTGTCCGCCGGAGAGGGCGCGGGGATACCGCCCCGCCAGCGCCGGGTCCAGCCCCACCTGCTTCAGCAGGGCAGCGACTTTTTCTCTGCACTGCTTCCCCTTCCATTCCTCCAGGCCGGAGATGGCGGGCACATAGGCAATGTTCTTCTCCACGGTCATGTGGGGAAACAGGCCCACGTTCTGGATGGCGTAGCCAATGCGGCGGCGCAGGGCCACCGGGTCGATTCGGGCCACATCCTGTCCCTGGATCAGGACTCGGCCCGTGTCCGGCGACAGCAGGCCGTTTACCAGCTTCAGCACGGTGGTCTTTCCGCAGCCGGACCGGCCGATGATCGACACAAATGCGCCCGGCTCCACATCCAAAGAGAAGTCCCGCAGAACGGTCTGGATGCCGAAGGCCTTGGAGACGCCTTCAAAGCGAATGATCGGCTGGGTCATATCACGCCTCCAGCAGGCCCTTCTGGAGCAGGAAGTCCCTGGCCGCATCCCGCTCGTTCCGGCCCTCCACCTCCACCTGGTAGTTGAGCGCGGCCATCTCCCCGTCTGAGAGAATACCGTCCATCTGCATCAGCACCTCCTCCAGACCGGGGAATTTTTCCAATGCGTCCCGGCGGACCACCGTGGAGCAAAAGTAGTTCACCTGCAGATGCTTGTCATCCTCCAGCGTCACCAGGTCTGTGTCCGGATTCGCCAGTTGGGCGTCGGTGGTGAAGGCGTTGGTCACGTCGATATCTCCGCCGGCCAGGGCCTGGTATTTCAGGCCGATGTCGATGTCCACCACATTCCGGAAGTCCAGGCCGTAAGTCTTGCACAGGGTTGGAAAGCCGTCCTCCCGCTCCAGATAGTCCGGGTTTCCGCCGAAGGTCAGCTCACCGGCCGCCCCGGCCAGGTCGCTGGTGGTCTCCAGGCCGTACTGCTCCGCCACATCGCCCCGGACGGCGACGGTGAAGGTGTTGTTGAAGCCGTACTTCCCCACCCAGGTCATGTGGAACTTCTCCTCGTACTCCTGCTGAAGCCGGGTGAACATCTCTGCATCATCCACACCCTCGGCCTGGTGGTCCAGCACCAGTACCCAACCGCTGGAGGTATACTCCGGATAGAGGTCGAACTCTCCGCTCTCCATGGCGGGCTGGATGTTGCTGGTGCCGCCGCCCACGCCCTTAGTGATCTCCACGTCATAGCCGGCCTGCTCAATGAGAAGGCCCAGCATCTCTCCCAGGATGTACTGTTCCGTCATGGGCTTGGTGGCGATCCGGACAGGGTCGCCAGAGCCGGTCTCCCCTCCGGAGGCGGCGCCTCCGCCGCAGCCGGTCAGGGTGCCCAGCATCAGGATGGCTAGGACGGCCGCCTGCAGTCGATTCAGGATGTTCATAAGTTCAGCTTCCTCTCTTTTTGAAATAGCGCTCCAGCGCGCCCAGCGTCAGATCGCAGACAATGGCCAGCAGGGCGATCAGGATGCTGCCCGCCGCCGTCATGGCCGGATCGTAAATGGTGATTCCCCGGTAGACGGCCACGCCCAGGCCACCGGCCCCCACAAAGGAGGCAATGCCAGCCACGGAGATGGTCATGACCACCATGTTCCGCACGCCCGCCAGGATGACTCCGGCGGCCATGGGCAGCTTCACCCGAAACAGCGCCTGTGTCCCCGTACTGCCCATGCCCCTGGCTGCCTCCAGAATATCCGGGTCCAGTGTGGTGAGTCCCACGTAGGTGTTGTGCACCATGGGCATGATGCCGTAAACCGTCAGGGCAATAACGGCAGTCTTGTTGCCGATCCCGCTGAAGGGGATCAGGATGCCCAGCAGGGAGATGGCGGGAATGGTGTACAGCACGTTGCAGACGCCCATCACCGGCGGCGCGATACGGGGATGCTCCGCGATCCAGATGCCTGTCAAAAGACCGATCATGCCGGACATGGCGATGGCGGTCAGAGCCAGGCCGATGTGGGCCAGCAGCAATCCCGCGAACCAGTCTGCCCGCTGGGCGTACAGGCCCAAAATCCCTTGCAGCAGTTTCATGAGCCGCTTACGGGTGCAGGCGGCGCACTGCGTCTGCCGGACAGGCCTCCGCGCAGCGGCCGCACTGGAGGCAGTGCGCCCAGTTGATGACATAGGGCGTTCCGGGAGTGATGCACTTCTGGGGACAGGCTGAGGCACAGGCGCCGCAGCCGATGCATGCATCCTGGATCACAAAGCCGTTGTACTCCTCCGTGTCCCCGCCGTAGGCAAATGTCTCCCGGCTGATGGGATAGTGGAGCAGGTCGAACCACTCGCCATGGCCCGCGTAGATGTGGAAGGCGTCCAGGATATAGCGGCTCTCACCGGGGTAGACCTCGTTCATACCGGGATTCTGCGCAAAGACCTTGTCCACCCAGCTTTTGTCCACGACCCGCAGCTTCCCGGTGAATTTCAGGGACTGGCAGTCTGGACACATGGCTGCCAGGGCGATCTCTCCCGTCTCCACCAGCTGCTTGTAGAAGGGCTTGCCTCTGGAGGTGACAATATACATCCCATCGTCCTCTGCCAGCATCACGTTGATGATCCGAGCCCGGGGATGGCCCTCCGCATCCACCGTGGCGGCGGCTGCGATCTTCACCCGGCGGAACAGGTCCACGTATTTTTTTGCTTTTTCGTTCATGGAGAACACCCTTTCGTTTTCTGATCTGTGCCCCCATGGTAGCGCGGCAGGCGGCTTTCGTAAAGTACGCACAATCTTGTGGCATAGGCACCAACAGGTAACGAATGGGCAGCTGCAAGGTATCGCGGCATTTTGAGACCGGGAAAATTTTTCCCAGGATACGGCTTCACAGGGGTGTCTGCCTTGGCGCTTCAGGAGGCTTTCCCCGCCGCAGGCAAAAAGCCAGCCCCGCGCCTGCTGAGCGCGGGGCTGGCTCTCCTGCAAGATCGCATTTGATGCCGGTGTGTTCAATGCCATCCGGAGGCTGGTGAAGATCTCCGCGGGACCTCCGCCCCGCTCAATATCCGGCCTTGCCGCTGCCGGGCTGGCCGTAGGACCTGAATCGCTCCATGACCTCCGCCATCTGCTCATCCGTCAGGATATTGGGCGTGCCGATGCACATGGTCCGGTACTGCAGCTCCGCGACATACTCCAGATTACAAGCCAGGCCGTAAGCACTTTTGAGGTCCCTGCCGCAGGCCACCAGGCCGTGGTTGCCCAGCAGAACGGCGTCGCTGCCGCCGCAGGCCTCTATGGCGGCCTCTGCCAGCTCCGCTGTGCCAAAGAGGCGGTACGGCGCGCAGGGGACGGTAGCTGCTCCGGTGTCGCCGATTGCATAGTGGACAGCCCGAAGGGGCTGGCCCAGCACGGCAAAGGTGGTGCAGTACATGGAGTGGGTGTGCACCACGGCCCTGGCGTGGGGCTTGTGGCGATAGAACGCGGTGTGCAGCGCCCACTCGCTGGAGGGCTTGCGGACGCCGTCCACAATGTTGGCCTCCAGGTCCGTGATGACCACGTCCTCCGGCGTGGTGGAGAAATAGTCCATGCCGGAGGGGCTGATGGCCATCAGTCCCTTTTCCGCGTTGCAGACGCTGATATTGCCGCTGGTTCCCGTGCTCAGACGGTCGGTGCTCATTTTCCTGCCGTATTCAACAACCAGCTCTCTTTCCTCCTGCATCAGCATAATTTGCTGCCTCCTGTTTTCATTTTCATTTTTAATTTCTGATATAGCTGCCCGTATGATTCCGGTTTTGCGGACACGCCGGAAAAGGCGGGCGGGGCTTCCGTCCCTTTCCTGATATGCAGCAGAGCACATTTCTCCCGGCGGAAAGGACCTACCCAGATTCCTTCCACACAGCCGGATCGGCCTGCCGGGGGTGCTCTTCGGCATCCGGCCCAGCGCCGCAACCGGCATACCGTCCCCCTGCGTTTTCCAGTTCTTCCGCCCGGCGGCCCTTTGCCGTCAATAGAACGGCTTGACGTCAGAGTCAAAATAGTTTCCCAGCAGATACGGCACATACACGCCCTTGTCCGTCACCACGCCGGAGATCAGATGCGGCGGCACTACGTCGAAGGAGGGGTAGATGGCCTTCACCCCGGGGAGCGTGTTGGGGATCCCCCGATAAGAGAGGACTTGGGCGGGGTCCCGCATCTCGATGACGATGTCGTCCTTCGTCCGCTTCTCCCGGTCCGGGATGCCGGTGACATAGTAGGGCACCCCGAAACACTTGGCCAGGATGGCGATCTGGAAAGTGCCGATCTTGTTGGCGATATGGCCGTCCCAGGCGATGGAGTCCGCCGCTGAGGTGAAGAGGTCGATGCCCTCCCGCTCCATGGCGTAGGCGATCATATTGTCTGTCAGGACCGTGGTATCGATGCCCATCTGGGCAAAGCAGCTGGACGTGAGCCGGGCCCCCTGTAAATAAGGCCGTGTCTCCGCGCAGTAGGCCCGGAAGGTCTTGTTCTGCCGCCTGGCGGCCCGGATCACTGTGCCGATGATGGTCTCGCCGAAGCACTGGGTCAGGATGGCGCCGCCATTGGGGATCAGATTCGCCAGATAATCCCCTACCACCTGCATGGTGCTGTACCGGCGGTTCAGGGACTCCACGGTGGATGCCACGATGGCCTCCACCGGATCCCGGCCCGCAGCCAGGGTCTCCTTCGCCACATCGGCACAGCGGCAGGTGATCTGGCCGTACCGGTTGGCGGTGGTGGGCCGGGCGTGTGCCAGGTCATAGGCCGCCTGCCGCAGGAACTCCTCCTGCTCCCGTGCGCCCTTGTCCCGGACCTGCCAGGCAGCCAGGGCCATGCCCATGCCCACGGCGGTATAGGGGCCCGCGCTCTGGGTCACCATGTCCGCGATGGCCTGTACCACCTCGTGGTAGTCCGTGCACACCACGAACCGGACCTCTGTGGGATAGACCCGGCGGTCCAGAATGCGGACTTTTCCCTTCTCAAACCACGCCACATGCTCATATTGCAGCAGGAACGGCATATCCCGGTCCATACGTTCCATCTTGCCGCCTCCTTTACGCCAGTATCCCGCGGAAAGCTCTGGTCACAGCGGAGCCATTCAGGCCGCTCTCCCGCTCCCGGATTAGGAAGATACCCATTTTAATCAGGGCCCGCTCCATGGGAATCCGGATGTCCGGGTCTGTGACGGAGGTGACCTCCATGACCTTGGAGTCGCCCACCACCCGTCGGATGATCTCCGTGCCCGCATAGCCGTAGGAGTCGGCCATGACGCCGTCCAGATACGCGCGGCAGAACCCCTCCGCCCGGTACAGGGGGAAGGTCACCAGCTCGTCGTACCTGGCGGTCAGCTTCTCCGCCGTCAGGTCGCACACGCCGCGGATGGTATCCTCCAGCGCCCGGGCAGCCGCCGTGTCCTGCGGCGCGGTAAAACAGCGGTTGGCCCAGGAGAAGAACAGGTTCCCGATGACGTTGCCGATATCATATCCCATGGGACCGTAAAAGGCGAATTCCGGATCAATGACCTTTACGCCCTGTTCGTTGGCAAAGATGGAGCCGGTGTGGAGATCCCCGTGGAGCAGCGCCTGGGCGTTGTTCATGAAGCCGTTTCGGAGCCTGCCCACCTCCCTGTGAAGGGCATCATTTTCATAGAGAAAGGTCCTGACAAAGTCCTCGTTCCCGGGGGTAACGATGTTGCGGCCCTTGTAGTTCCAGTAGGGTTCCGTCAGGACCAGATCCTCCGTGATGTCGCACAGATCCGGATTGGTGAAGAACTGCACCCGGCGCTTTTTCTCCCGGCAGTCCAGCACCAGATCCGTGGTGGGCAGCAGGGACTGGGCCAGGAAGGTGGAGATGTTCTCCGCCAGATGGCCGTATATCCTGCCCGCCAGCAGCTCCTTGCGGAGGTTCCGATAGGCGGAGATATCCTCCATGGACAGAGCCGCCATGGTCTCGTCATAGTGGTAGACCTCCGGGATGTAATCCGGCGCCAGCCGGGACTCCAGCTGCAGGGCCTGCGCCTCGATCCTGCTCCGATAGATGTCCAGCGGCCGCCCGGAGGAGCGCAGCCGCTTGTCCGCCTGCTTGACGATGACCGAGCGGCCATCCCGCAGAGAGCGGACCCGGAAGACGTAGTTGATGTTGCCGTCGCCGATCTCCGTACAGGTGGTCTCCTCATCCGGGTCGAACCGGTGAAGAACCTCTGCCGCATAGCGCTTGACGTCATCCGGCTTCATGAGGAAAAATTCGCTGAATGCAGACATGGATCAAAGGACTCCCTTCTCATTGCGGACCGAAACGGACAGGCGCGGCTTTTACCCTCTCTTTTCAACCCGGGCAGGACTTCCCGCGTGTTTGAAAATGATGGGTAGACCGGGGCAGCGCCGTTTTGCAGCGGCCAGAGCCTGCCCGGCGGCCAGGGATGATCGGCCCTTCCCCGATTGACCATAGATACTTGTTTCTCTTGCCCCGGCCTGCCGGGATATTCCCCAGGCGTTCTGCCGGACAGGCCAAGGAAGCGTGGCATCTCCCTGTCCGTGGGCGATCAACCAAATCATACCATAAGACAGGGCCATTCTCAACAATATGTCCGGTATAACCGCTTAACTTTCAGGATTTCAACCGCCTCAATCATGCACACAAGCAGCTTGCGGCCGTCCCGCCCCGGCTGTCCGGTCCGGGATGCGATGCCGCGCCATTCCCAGGCGAGGATTCTGCTGACGGGGCCGCCTGCTTCCCTCCGGTGCCAACGCACGCTCCGGCAGCCCGGTTCCGCCTGTCATCATTCTGCCGGAACTCCTCCGGCGGAAGTCCGCCAGGACAGAGATTGCCAGGAGAATCCCCGGCCGTTGTCCGTCCATGCGGCGTGGCGCACAGCCATCCGCGAAACGCGAATCGCCGCATGAACGGCAGAAAAGGCATGGCAGCTTGCCATGCCTTTTCCGGCACCGGGTCCGGGGAACCCCAAAAGCGGCATACGGACCGCATCTCCATTCTCCGGCAGAGAGCGTGCCATATCGTGCTTTGTCTCCTCCGCACACGGCCGCAGGTCAGTGTTTGCGTCCTGCCGCAGTGCCTTTCCGCCGCCAGCGGATGAGCCAGCAAAAGCCGATCAACAGCCCGGCAAAGCCGACGGCCAGAATAACGACCGCCAGAGGACCGGCCCGCTCCGTCAGGCAGAAGGTGACCGTCCCGGTCTGGCTCTCCAGCAGCAGATACTGGCCGTCCAACCGGGCATCCGTCTTGGTCCAGCCATCCTCACTCAGCACCCAGAGGTCGTACCGCTTGCCGGGGTCCGGCAGGCGGCAGTGGACCGTGTAGGCCGCCTGTTCCAGGTCCGGGTCCTCCACCGTTACGGTGTAGGCGGTGCCCGCATACTCCGCGCCGCCGTCTGTCCAAGCCACCTCTTCCGTGGTGTGGGAGACCTGTGCCCGGCTGCTGAAGCTGCCGTCCACCAGGATCTCCGGCAGCTCCCCGCCATCCGTCAGGGCGGAGGTGTAGGGGGTATACTCCGCCTCCAGGGTCTGGCTGGCGGTGAGGTAGGTGTAGTCCAGATCCGGCCAGGAGGCAGAGCAGCCCTTTTTCGCCGGAATCTCCGGCAGGGCGTCAATCCCCTCTCCGTACTGGAAGGGGACGACCTCTACCACCACGCCGTCCGCCACAAAGGTCAGCTCCAGCCGGGAGAAGGATTCCGGTACGCCGGGCGTGGTGCACAGGGTGTCAAAATCCACCGGTTCAGCATGGCCGGCGTAGCTGATCCCATCCAGAGCCCCCAGTCGTTCACTGGTAAAGGTGTTGTCGGATACGGCGGCATCGGCGTCCACATCTCCCGCCACGGCGCCCAGATAGGCGGAGCCCTCTTCGATTTCCACCAGCGTATGGCAGTTTTCCAGTGTGGCTCCCAGTCCGGCCACGCCGCCGATATAATCGCCGCCGGAGAGATGACACTTGACCCAGCTGTCCCGGATGGTCCCCCAGGAGGCGCCGGCGATACCACCTACATAACCGCCGTCCGTGCTGGCGATGTCCCCATAGTTCTCGCAGCCGCTCACCCGCCCCAGGTCCATGAGACCCACCACGCCGCCGGCATAGTCCCGTTTTCCGGTGACGCCGCCCCGGTTCATGCAGGCGCGGACCACGGCCTTCGTCTGATAGCGGAAGTCCAGGGAGCGGTCTCCCTCTTCGATCAGGTCATCCTCGGGGTCGAAGTCGTATTCAATGGCCATGGACCCTACGATGCCGGCCACGTTGATGTCTCCCTCCACGGTCCCTGTGTTCCGGGAATTGGCGACACATCCGGTATCCGGTCCACTGGTCTCCTGGTCCGAGATGTCCTCGAAACGGTCCGACAATTCCTCTCCAGTTTGCTCCAGCAGATCCCGCAGCAGATCCGTGATAACCCGGAACTGGTCTCCGATGGCTTCCAGATCGTCCAATAGTGTATCCGTGGCCGCGGACATGGTCTCCCGCAGGGCGTCGCCGTCCTCCAGTAGACCGGCAAAGACGTCCCCCAGGGCGTCCCCCTGCTCCCGAATGGCACTGTCAATGGGACGGATGGTGATGGTGGGCTCCTCGGCCAGCTCCCAAAAGACGTCGGCCAGGTCCTCGCCGAGGCGGGATGCCCGGGAAGCCACTTTCTCCAACGTCCTGCCCGGGTCCCGAAACGCTTCCGCCAGGTCTCCGCCCTGTGCCAGAAGCTTTGCCAGCAGCGCTGCCGCGTCGGTGGCGTGTCCGGCGGCGGCCCGCAGGGCCTGAGCCGCCTCTCCCAGTGCCTGCCATGCGGCCGCCGCGTCCTTCCCGGCCTCTTCCAGCTCGCCGCTGTCCATGTGGGCCGCGACGGCGTTCGCCGCCTGTTCCAGCGCACCCCCCGCCCTGGCCAGTGTATCCGCCAGGGCTTGAGCCGCCTCTCCCAGCGCCGCTTCGTCGCCGCCGTTCCACAGAATGCGGGCGATCTCCGCCAGCGTGTCGGACATGTCCCCGAGGGCGGCTGCCAGGTCCCCGGCGGCAGCCCGAACCTCTTCCATGGCCTCCTGGCTCTGGAGGGCGCTGCCCAGGGCCGCGCCCAGATGCTCCAGCGCCGACAGCAGGCGGGCAACGGCCTCTTTTCCACTGGAGGCCGCCCGGCGGAGGGACTGGACTGCCGCCCGCAGCTCCTGTTCCGCCTGATCTCCCAGCCCCGATGCCGCGCCGACTTCATCCAGCGCATTCCCAAGCTCGTCGGCCAGGTCCTCCACCAGGTCCATCACATCGACGGCGTCATCCAGGATCGGCGCCAGCTGGTCGATGAGCCAGGAGAGCCGGGCCGTGAGGCTGTTGAGCTCCTCGATATTCTCATTGGTCCAGTCGGCGGCGGAGTCTGCCAGATCGCCCACTGCCTCCCGGGCCTCGTCCGTCCGGGCAGAGATGGCGTCCATCCGGTCCGACAGGGCGTCGGAAGTGCCCCGCAGATCCTGCTGCGTCTGGTCTAGCAGATCCCCCAGACCGTCCAGGGCATCCAGCAGCTCCCCCATCTGCCCCTGGTCATAGAGCAGCCGCACTTCCGGCTCTAACTGACCGGCGATGCCGCCCACGTCCTTCCGACCCAGAATGTCGCCGGAGTTGGCACAGCCGTCCAGATATCCGGACTGCCGCCCCACGATGCCGCCGATGTTGTAGCCCACGTGGTCATAGCCCACGCTGCCGGAATTGGTGCAGCTCTGGATGATACCAGAGGAATACCCGGCGACGCCGCCGATATCGGTGCATACCGGCACGTTTTCCGCCGCGTTCAGCTGTTCCCGGTTGATGGCGTCCAGATCCAGCTCCGCATCCACCTCCGTGGTGTTGATGCTGCCGCTGTTCCGGCACTGGATAACGGCGCCGTAGTTCTGCCCGGCGATGCCCCCGGCATAATGCTCTCCCGTGACGGCTCCGGAGAAAGTGCAGTTGACGATCTGTCCCGAGCTCTCGTTGATCCCCACAAGACCGCCTATGCTGTCCGCTCCCCGCACCGTCCCGTGGAAGGTGCAGCCGGCAAGAAGGCCCCGGTTGCTGCCGGCAATGCCGCCCAGGGTATTCTTCCGGTCAGAGGGATCGACCCGTCCCTCCACCGACAGATCCCGCACTACGCCGGAGGGCTGTATGTACCGGAACAGTCCCCGGACATTGCCGCTGCCCGTGATGGACAGACCGGAAATGGTGTGGCCCTGCCCCTCAAAGGTCCCCCCAAAGGTGGGGATGGGGGTGAAGTCCGTGCCGGACAGGTCGATATCCGCCTCCAGGCGGACAATTCTCCCCTGGGACCAGCTGTCCAGGGTGCAGTTCTCTGCCAGTTGGACCAGGTCCTCCGCCGTGCGGACGAAAACCGTGTCCCCGCCTTCGGCGGCCAGGGCAGCAGGCGCCGCCAGGGACGCCAGCAGCACCGCCGCCAGAAGGAAGCTCAGGCATTTATGAATCTTCCGTCTCATGGGCGGGCTCCTCCTCTTTCTGATAAGCTCCCGTCTCCAGCATTCCGGAGACGTCCCCGTAAATCACGCCCTGGATCTGGGCATCCACTACGCCGGAAATACGGCCCCGAACCCGGCCGTTGACATAGACGGTGCCATGGGCACTCCTGGCAACCTCCGGCACCTTGAGATCGAACCGGGTCCGCTCCACGATCCCGTCGCCCAGGAACAGGATCTGGGGCAGGATGAACATGACCAGGAACATGGAGATCAGCGTCCCCCGGCACAGGCACTCGCCGATGCCCACGATGGCAGGCTCTGTGGTGATTTGGGCGATGAGGAATCCGGCAGAGGACAGGATACTCCCCGAGGTCAGTACCGTGGGGAAGGACAGATTCAGCGCCTGGACGATGGCTTCCCGTCGGGACATCTCCGCCTTCAGCTCATTGTACCAGGAGGAGATCACGATGGCGTAGTCGATATTGGCGCCCATCTGGATGGCTGTCACGATCAGATAGCTCAGGAAGAAAATGGGCTTCTGGGCCATGCCGGGGAAGGAAAAATTGATCCAGATGCTGCCCTGGATCACCAAAATCAGCAGGATCGGCAGTCCCACAGACTGGAAGGTGAACAGCAGCACGATGATGACGAACACCACCGACAGGACACTGATCATGATGTTATCCCGGGCAAAGGAGACGGACAGGTCATAGTCGCTGGTGGAATCCCCCACCAGATAGACGCTGTCCGCGTCGTAGTACCGCTCCGCCTCCCGGTGGATGGTCTGGAGGAAAGCAAAGGTCTCCGCCCCCTCCTCCGGCAGGTTCAGATTGATGAGCATACGGGTGTAGTTTTCCCCCAGCATCTGGACCCGGGCGTTGTCGAGCTGTTCATAGAGATCGTCCAGGTCCGCCTGCTGCTCCTCGTCCAGATCCACATAGCCCTCCTCCGCCTTGTCGTAGGCGAAGAAAAACATATCCATCAGAGGGACCGCATAGTCGTCCAGACCGCCCACGATCCGGCCGTAGGCCTCCTCCTCCGCCGCGTAGGCAGTGTACAGCAGGCAGACGAGCTCGTAGTCCAGGTCTGTCATTTCGGAAAACTGCCGGGGCGTCAGGGCATCGGTGAGGGTGTGTCCGTCCATCACCTCGATATTGGAGAGGCCCATGGCGTAGTCCACCTGATCGCAGGCCTCCAGCCGTTCCAGCAGGGCTTTCTCACTGTCATAGTCTCCCCGGGGCACCAGCAGAGCGATCACGTTCTGGGTGCCGAAGGTGTCGCTGACCCGCTGCTCCGCCACCTGGGACTCGTTCTGCCGCGCAGTCTCGATCTGGGTATAGCCGTACACATAGGGGCACCGGTTGGAGAGGAAAAAGCCCCCCACCAGGGCCACAATGAACAGCGGCACCCCCACATGGCGCAGCTTCAGGACAAATCCGCCCCAGCGGTCGATCCTGGGGATGAAGCTGCGGTGGCGGGTCCTCTCCATCGCCTTGGAAAAGAGCATCAGCAGCCCCGGCATCAGGGTGAACACCGACAGCATACTGAACAGAATGGACTTGATCAGCACGATGCCCATGTCGAAGCCGATCTGAAACTGCATGAACATCATGGCCGCCAGGCCGGAGATGGTGGTGAGGCTGGAGGAAGAGATCTCGATGATGGCCTTGCTCAGGGCGGCGATGTCAGCCTCCCGGGCGTCCAGGCCGTTGTCCCGCTCCTCCATGTACCGGTGGCAGAAGATGATGGCGTAGTCGATGGCCATGGCCAGCTGAAGGACGATGGCGATGGAGTTGGTGATGAAGGAGATGGTCCCGAAGATGAAGTTGGTCCCCATGTTCAGGACTGCAGCGGTGGAAAAGACGATGAGGTAGACGGGGACCTCCATGTAGCTTTTGGAGGTGAACAGCAGAACGACCACGATGACCACCGCGGCGATAGCCAGGATCACGGTCATCTCCTGCTGGAGGCTGGCCGACTCGTCCCGGCCAACGGTGGTGGAGGGATAGTAGTCGTAGCCGTCCAGAAGCTGCTCCACCTGGAGAAGGACAGCGGCGGTGTCCGGGTCATCCTCCTCACCGTCGAAGGAGACGGTGAACAGGGCTGCGGAATCGTGGTAGTGCTCCTGGGTATCGTCATACTCCACAGAGGAGACGCCGGGGAGCTTCTCAATTTTTAAAGAGAGGGCGTAGGCGGCGTCGTAGGTGATATTGGATACCATGATGTTCGCGCTGCCCAGAGTGATGAACTCCTCATCCATCAGGGTCAGACCGCGCCTGGTCTCCGTGTGGGCTGGGAGGTAGGTGGTGATGTCATCATTGACGTGCACCTTGCTGATGGAGACCGCGCAGAAGAGAAAGGAGGCCAGAAAGATCAGATAGAAGGCCTTCCGTTTATCCACAATGAAGCGCGCCAGCTTGAGCATGGGGCTTTCCGTTTTCTTTTCACGTTCCATAAAAGACCCCCGTTTTCAGTTGATCAGGATAAAGTGAGACAGATTGGAGAGCAGGGTCTCCTGTGAGACTGGGGCGTCGCTGGTCAGCCACCACCGGATCAGGGCCAGCACCGCCCCGATATAGAAGCGGGCGGCGATCTGTGGACCCACCTCGGGGGCGGCGTCCCGGAAAGCGGGCCTGGACAGCTGGAGACAT
>QWCH01006254.1_pt1 | contig 13457 bp, 13 predicted proteins | sample 1972671 | NCBI WGS metagenome assembly QWCH01 (sample SAMN09866713, study PRJNA288562) | Human gut metagenome isolate term3_stool, whole genome shotgun sequencing... | isolation source: gut | host: Homo sapiens | place: USA: California | reverse complement strand
CACCGCCGATGGCGTACAGCACGCCTGCCAAGGCCACGCACAGCCAGCCACCCAGATACCGGCTCAGGACGATCTCCCGGCTGGCGTAGGGCAGCATGGCGGCGAAGGTATCCCACTTGGCCCGCTCATCATAGGACATCAGGGACATGGGGAGCATCAGTCCGGCGTAGACCACAAAGAAGGCACTTAAGTTAAGGGCCTGGTTGGGGATCAGGCAGAAGATGGCAATTAAGAGAAGAAAGGCTTTCATCTGTTTCCACATCACGCGGAAATCTTTGTACAGTAGTGCATGCATTGGGAAGGAACTCCTTTCGGTTTGGTTTGGTCAGGGGGATGGGGCACGGCGAAAAACGTTAGAGAACAAAAAGGGGAGGAAGATGGCCAACTGAATGAGGGTGGAGGCTGTGGCTTGTATCCATGTGTCGGCTTGAGGAAGCATAAGTGGCAGATTGTTGTTACAAAAATGTATGAGAATAGCCAACCATATGTTGTGGGTCTTTAGATAAATGAAAGCCAGAAAGGTCCCAAAGGCGATGCAGTTGAGACAAGAAAGCAAAAAGGAAGGACCAATTTGTGTCAAGGAATCATGATCAAATGACAAGCTGGAGGGAAGGTGCCAAAGGGCCCACAGGACCCCAAAGAGCAAGACGCCTCGGATTGGCCCCGATTTCGTCTGCAATGCCGGCTGAAGATAGGTCCGCCAGCCGTACTCTTCTCCAAAGAAACTGGAAAATTGGAGGAAGAAAGAGGGCAGAAGAAGGAACAGAGAGGAGAAAGAAACGGCTGTGAAGGCAGCTTGGGGAGTACCTGTGATCAGGTTGTTTGCCACAGCTCGTACCACGAGTAGCGCCAGAAACAGAAGCAGCAGAACACCGGATAAAGTCCATTGCCTGCCAGTTAGGCCGTAGGCGGCACGTAAGTCCGACGGTTCGTCCAGATAAAAGACGATAGTGGCAAGAGAGACAGCACAGTACAGGAGGGGAGTGACCGTAGACAGAAAATGTTCAGGGAGAAAAAGTCCGCATAGAGCCCACAGCCCCACAATTGCTGTCAAACCCAGAAAACGCCGAAAAAAGGTTCTGGGTAACAGGGGATCTTCTGCTCGATAGACCAAGCTTACAACCATTGCGCCGGCAGCAGGGCAGAGCACATTAAACAAAGAGAAACTGGACAGGGAGTGGAGGCTGTTTCCCGTCAAGGAGAAAATAGCTGGGACCAGGAACCATAGGAAAGGCAGAGCGAAGGCGATGGCCAGGAAAACGAGTAGTTCTTTGTTTTCTTGACGCCAAGTGGAAAACGGCCGTAGTTTCATGAAGAGATCTCCTTCTGAAAAACGATATGGAACGTTGGGGAAAGAGACGCGTGAGACACCCTACTTTACTTACAGGGAGTCACTGCATTTCGGTTTGAGTTTTGGCCAAAAAGAGGATGATATCTTCTAAGGTGGTGTGCTCGGTGACGAAGGCGGCGGGAATCTGGTCCCGTTTGACCAGGGCCTCGGCCCCATAGGGGCCCTGCTTCACGCCAGCCACTGCGGATCGGTCCAGCTCCGCCAGCTGGGCGGGGGAGAGTTTTACAATGGCGTATTCCTCCAGCAGCTGGTCCTTCTCCTCGAAGAGGATCAGCTTGCCCTTGTGAAGAAAGGCGATGTAGTCACAGATCTTCTCCAGGTCGCTGACAATGTGGGAGGAGAGGACCACCGTGTGGGTCTCATCCCGGGTGAATTCGTTGAACACGTCCAGGACCTCGTCCCGGACCATGGGGTCCAGTCCGCTGGTGGCCTCGTCCAGCAGCAGGAGTTTGGCCCCGTGGGACAGGGCGGCGGCGATGGCCAGCTTCATTTTCATGCCCCGGGAGAAGTCCTTAAACTGTTTGGTGCGGGGAATGTCAAAGCGGGTCAGGTAGCTTTCGTACAAGGGCTGGTCCCACCGGGTATAGGTCAGGGACATCAGCTTACCCAGCTCCAAGGGGGTGATGACCTCGGGCAGGCAGGCCTCGTCCAGCACCACCCCGATGTCCTGCTTGGTCTGGAGAAAGTCCGGGCTTTGGTTGTCGGTTCCCAGCAGGGAAACCTGCCCGTCCTCCCGGGACGTGGCGTTCATCAGGAGCTTCAGAGTGGTGGATTTTCCCGCTCCGTTTTCCCCCACCAGCCCCAAGATGCAGCCGGCGGGGAGGGTGAAGGTGATGTGGTCCAGGGTAAAGCCCTGGTAGGACTTGGTCAGGTCCCGGCATTTGATGGCGTTCATAGCGTACTCCTTTCCATCAGGCGTGGGTTTCATACAGCAGGCGGAACATTTGAAGCAGTTCCTCCTCCCCCAAACCGCAGCTGTCGGCCAGGGAGAGAATTTCCGTCATGTGTTCCTCGATCTGGGTCAGATAGGCTTCCCGGACCAGCTGGGTGTTTTTTTCCGCCACATAGGAGCCCTTGGCGGGGACGGTGTAGAGGTACCCCGCTTTTTCCAGCTCCTCATAGGCCCGTTTGGTGGTGATCACGCTCACCCGGAGGTCCTTGGCCAGGGCGCGGATGGAGGGCAGGGCCTGACCCGGCGGAAGGGCGCCGGATAGAATTTGGTTGCGAATCTGGGTGTAGATCTGTTCATAGATGGGTTTGTCGTTGGCGTTGCTGATGAGAATGTTCATGGGAACCACCTATTCTGTTCATGTACGGTATATACAGTATATGCAGAAAATTGCCCCCTGTCAAGGGGGCAAAAAGGGAGTTTCTTGGTGGGAGAGGGAGTTCTTAGGTCAAATCTTCCGGGAGCAGGGCCATAAGGTCCTCCCGGGAGGGAGCCAATAGACCGGCCACCCGGTCAGCCTGCCGGGCTATGGCGTCCTCGAAAAAGTTCCGGACCTCTCGGGCGTTACCAAAGGATTCCCCTCGATGGTCATAGAGGGACTGAAGGGCCGCCGCCGCTTTGGTGTCGGCCTCGGGGGAGAGGGTATAGCCATTCTTTTGGCACAGACTGCGGAAGATCTCCAGCAGCTGCCCGGCGGTGTAGTCCGGGAAGAACAGGGATTTGTTGAACCGGCTTTCCAACCCGGGATTGCTGTGGAGGAACCGCTCCATGGGGCCGGGGTACCCGGCGACGATCACCACCAAGTCCTTCCGGTGGTCCTCCATACCTTTGAGAAGGACTTCAATGGCCTCCCGGCCAAAGTCGTTGGGACTGTCCCCGGGGGCCAGGGCGTAGGCCTCATCCAGGAATAAAACCCCGCCTAAGGCAGACTGCAGTACCGTTTGGGTTTTCAGGGCGGTCTGGCCGACGTATCCGGCCACGAGACCGGCCCGGTCCACCTCCACCAGCTGTCCCTGGGACAGCACGCCGATGGACTTGTAGAGCCCAGCCACCAGCCGGGCCACTGTGGTTTTTCCTGTGCCCGGATTGCCCAGAAAGACCATGTGGAGGGAGAGCGGGGGCGTGGGGAGGCCGGCTTCCTCCCGAAGCTGACGGACCTTAACCAGGTTCATCAGGCTGCGGACCTCGGCCTTAACGGTTTCCAGTCCACACAGCTCGTCCAGCTGCGCCAGCAGGGCCTCTGTCGTGGGCTCCTCCGTCGGGGCGGAGGGAGCGGGGGTCTGAGGGCCTGGGGCGGGGATAGGCGCAGGCGGCGGAGCGGGGGAGTCGGGCAGGGAAGGGGCAGGGGGTACGGGGTTTCCCGGCAGGCTCTCCCGCTGCCATTGGGTGAACCACTGGTCCAGATAGGACGCGATGGCCGATGCTGCCTCCGGGGTCCCTGGGCCGGCGGCCTGGGCGAAGAGGGTCAGCACGGCGGCCAGGGTATCCAGAAAGGCCCGGGCGGTCCTGTGGCCGGTCTGGCGGTCGTAGGCACATAACCGGGAGAAAAAGGGGGGCGCGGGAAGGGCGGTGCACCCACCGGCCTGGGCGGTCAGTGCCCAGAACAGGACGTCCGGGGGACGGACGCTGCCGGAGTAGAGGGCGTTGTACCAGGCGGTATGGGCCGGGGAGAGAGGCGTACCGCCGGCCTGCCAAACGGCCAGGGCGCACTGGCGGAAGAAGGGGTCCCCCTGCTGCCGCACGGCGATCCGCAGGCCAGGGTCCGGAAGTTGGGAGAGGAAAGCGGCCATGGAAGCCGCGTATTGCGTGTGAAACTGTGTGGTGTCCATGTGAATGCCTCCCTGTTAAGAAAATGTACCCACCAGGAAGAACACCAGGTCAATCCCCATAAGTACGGCCAGCAAAGCGGCCAGTCTGCCCCGGGCCCGGGGAGAGAGTGCGGCCAGGCCCCGGTCCAGCAGGGGCTGCAGGATATAGAGAAAGAACAGGCCCCCCAGGCCGAAGCGGATAGAGGGGGAGAGGGCGATCCGACCTTGAAAATGGTAGCGGTAATTGACATAGGTCTGCCAGGGCCAGCTCCCTGTCAGTGCCTGGCAGAGATAGGAGGCGCCCAGCTCCACCAGGGTGGCTGAGACCATGCAGCCGACAAAGAGGAGCGGCAGCCAGAGCAGCCGCTGTTTCCAGGGTTTGCCCTGGATCAGCCGGTAGAACAGGAGCAGAAACAGCAGGGCACCCACCCCATAGACCGGGCAGTAGGGACCAAAGAGAACCCCACGGTTGGAGAACCCCCAGCGGTAGACGACCACCTCCAGAAAGACCTCGTAGCACCAGCCGAACACAGAATAAAAGACGAAACACAAGAAATATTTTTGGAAAAATTGGCAGAGCCGTTTTCCCACGGAAAGGGAGGGTACAGGGGAGGAGGCAGCAGGCATAGTGGTTCCTTTCCCGGGCAGACACAAGAAGCGGGCCCGTCACAAATTTCTTTCACTATACTGGAAAAATCTTGGCAGGTCAAGGCAGTTGTCATTTCCCTGGAGAAGGTTGACGATATTCTTAAACCTGTGGTACAATACGTTAAATTGTGACGAGTCTTTCTAAAATGGTAAAGTTTTCCTTAGCATAGATCACATGAGGAGGAAACCAAAATGGAAACCAAAAAGATTACATTGAGGAGTCAGACGGTGCAGTGTCCTCACTGTGGGGAGTACTATTCCGTGACCTATAAATACTGCCCGTTCTGTGACGCCGGCCGCCAAGAGGAAGAGCGGAAGCTGGCAGAGAAGAAGAAAAAGAAGCAGGCCTTTTTTGGGAACCTCTTCGGTAGCCATGAACCGGAAAAGAAGAAAAAGCAGGCCAAGAACCCCGATCAGGTGGAACTGGACAGCGCGCACGCGGAGCGTCCACTGCGGGAGAAAGGCCCTCGGGAGACCGGGAGCAGGGAACCTGCCATGCCCAGAGAGCAGATCGAGAAAGCGCATGCACCCAAGGACTCTGGGCAGAAGGAGCATGTGGGGAAGGAGCCCATGCGCAAAAAGGAACCGGTCCGCCGGCATGGCGCCCGGAAGAAAACCAGTGAGATGACAGAGGAGGAAAAGGCGGCCCACCTGGCCGAGCGGGAGGCCAGAGCGGCCGCCCGGAAGCGGGAGCGGGACCGGTTGGCCCGAGAGGCCGCCCTGGCGGCGGCGGAGACGGTGGAGGCACAGAAAGCGCCCGCCGAAGCGCCGGCGCAGGTGGAGGTCCCCACGGTGGAGGCAGGCCCCGTCTTTGAGGAGGTCACTGTCCCTGAGACCTTTGGCTTTGCCGAGCCCCCTCTGGTGGAGACCGATCCGGCCGCCTTTGTCCAGGCGCCGGTTTCTGCGGAGGGACCAGTGGTGAAGACAGAGCCCACGCCTGGAGAGAGCCAGGAGATTCCGGTCTTTGCCCCTGGGGCAGAGGCGGACCAGGCGCCTGAGGAAGAGAGCGCCAAGACCCAGTGGGACACCCTGAAGGACCTGGAGACCTTGTCCCAGGACGCTGACGGGAGCGCCCCTGCCATTCCAGTCATGCCCCAGGCAGAACATACAGAGGTCCAGGTAGGGGAGGCCGTGCCCGCCGCGCCGGTCCAGGAGACAAAGGCGCCCGCAGGAGAAGAAACGGCCGCCCCGCAGGAGGAGGTCCCGGCGGAAAAGCCCGTGGAGACGGAAGAGGACCTGGACGCGCTGCTCAGTGAGATTCGGGATTTGCTGGCGGACAGCCCTGTGCCCAAGCTGGACCCGGAACAGCTGAAAAAGCCGCCGCAGCCTGTGCCGGAAGTTTCCATTCCGGACGCGGCTCCGGTTCCCCCGGCGGAGGCGCCCGCAGCGGATGCTGCCCCGGCCCCTACCCCCGCGGAGAGTCCTGCCCAGGCGGAGCCCGCGCCGGAGATCCCGGCGGTGGAGGAACCGACCATTCCCATCGGGGAGATTCCCTCCCAGGAGATCGGGCAGGACGCCGGCCAGGCGCCGGCGGAGCAGGTGCCCGCGTCGGTTTTTGACGAACAGCCCACCCAGGTGATTCCCACCCAGGAAATCGCGGAGGAAATGCAGGCGCAGGAGGAAGCCGCCCCCCAGGAGGAGCTGCTCGCGGCGGTTCGTCCGCCCCGGGAGCGGGCCCCCCGGGAACGTGCAGCCGCCCGGAAGCCGGAGAAGAAGACGAAGAAAAAGGGCGGCCCCAATGTGGTGCTGATCCTTCTGTCTCTGGTGATTGTGGCAGCGGCCGCGTTTATTGTGGTGCGCAATGTGGTGCCGGCCTTCCAGGACGGCATCTTTGGCGGCGGAGAACCGAAGGCTGCGGAAGGCCTGACCCTGGACAGAACGGCGCTGGACTTGGCGGAGGCGGGAACCACCATGGCGCTGGTCCCCACCTTCTCTCCGGAGGGGGCCACGGCCCAGCTCACTTGGACCAGCAGCAAGCCGGAGGTGGCCACGGTGGATGAGAAGGGGACGGTCACGGCGGTGGCCCCCGGAACCACGGTCATCACCGCCTCCATGGAGAATGGACAGAAGGCGGAGTGTACGGTCAACTGCACTTGGTCCGCAGATGCCCCCAGTCAGGAGCCCGCCGGGACAGAGCCTGCGGCCAATGGAGCGGACGCCCCCGCGGAGACAAAGCCCACCCTCAGCGCCAACGACATTACCCTGGACAGCGAGGGGGACACCCAGCAGATTACGGTGACCGGCGCATCGGGGGAGGTCACCTGGACCAGCAGCGACACCAAGATCGCCACGGTGACTGCCGACGGCACCATCACCGCGGTGGCCCCCGGCCGGGCCACCGTGACCGCCAAGGTGGGGGACCAAACCCTCAACTGTGCGGTGCGCTGCATTTGGTGAGGAGGGACCGCCGTGAATGAGGTGATACGCGCCCTGAAGGAGCGCCGGAGTATCCGGTCTTACCGGACAGAGCAGGTCCGGGAAGAGGACCTGCAGCAAATTTTGGAGGCCGCTGCCTATGCCCCCAGCGGCATGGGGGCCCAGCCGGTGGTCCTGGTGGCGGTCCAGGACCCGGCGACCATTGCCCGCCTGTCTCAGCTGAACGCTGCCGTGATGGGGACGAAGACCGACCCCTTTTATGGAGCCCCCACGGTGGTGGTGGTATTGGCCGACCAAAGCCGCGCCACCTGGCTGGAGGACGGCAGCTTGGCCATGGGCAATTTGATGCTTGCGGCCCACGCCCTGGGCCTGGGCTCCTGCTGGGTCCATCGGGCCCGGGAGGTTTTTGCCGGGGCAGAGGGGCAGGAACTGCTGCGCCAGTGGGGCATCCAGGGCAACTACGCCGGCGTGGCCCACTGCCTTTTGGGGTATCCCGACGGGCCTCTGCCCGAACCCAAGCCCCGAAGGGAACATAGAATTTACCGCCGTTGAAGTACGGCTTTCCCCCGTAGAGCAGAACACCCCCAGCGCCATCCGGCGCTGGGGGTGTTCTGGTTGTCTGGAGAATGGACTCAGCGAATTTGTCCATCCCCGTGAATCACGTATTTATAGCTGGTCAGCTCCTCCAGGCCCATGGGGCCCCGGGCATGGAGCTTTTGGGTGGAAATCCCCATCTCACAGCCCAGGCCGAACTGCCCTCCGTCGGTAAACCGGGTGGAGGCGTTGACGTAGACCGCGGCGCTGTCCACCAGGCGGGTGAAGAGGTCCGCATGGGCTCGGGTCTGGGTGAGAATGGCCTCGCTGTGGCCGGTGGAGTGGCAGTTGATGTGGGCAATGGCCTCCTCCACGCTGTCTACCACCCGGACGGCCAGGATATAATCCAGAAATTCCGTGTCGAAGTCGTCATACCCGGCGGGGATTCCCCTGCCCAGCACCTCCATGGCCTTGGGATCCAGCCGGAGCTCCACCGGGGGCTGGCCGGCCTCCCGGCGGCGGACCACCAGGCGGTCCCACAGCTGGGGCAGAAAGTCGGGGGCGATGTCCCGATGGACCAGGCAGACTTCGGCGGCGTTGCACACCGAGGGGCGGCTGGTTTTGGCGTTTTCCACCACCGACAGGGCCTTTTGCAGGTCGGCGTCGCCATCTACGTAGATGTGACAGATTCCGGTGCCGGTCTGAATGCAGGGGACCTTGGCCTGGTTGACACAGGTTTGGATCAGAGAGGCGCCGCCCCGGGGAATGAGCAGATCAATATAGCCCACGGCCTGCATGAGTTCATTGGCGCTGGCCCGAGTGGTGTCGGTGACCAAACTGACCAGGGCAGTGGGCAGGTGATGCTGTGTCAGAGCTTTGTGCAGGGCGGACACGATGGCGGTGTTGGAGTGAATGGACTCCTTCCCGCCCCGCAGGACGCAGACGCTTCCCGCCTGGAAGGTGAGGCTGGCGGCATCTGAGGTGACATTGGGCCGGGACTCATAGATGATGGCGATGACCCCCAGGGGGACAGAGACCTTGTTGACCTGGAGCCCGTTGGGCAGGGTGTGGGAGGCCAGGGTCCGCCCCACCGGATCGGGGAGGGCCGCCACCGCCCGGACGCCGGCGGCCATGTCGGCAATCCGGCCCTGGGTCAGGCGCAGGCGGTCCTGCATCACCGGGGAGATGGTGTCCTGGGCCGCGGCCAGGTCCAGGGCGTTGGCCGCCAGAATGGCGGGGGTGTCCGCCTCCAGGCCATGGACAGAAGAACGGCTTTCTTCTCCTCGGTGGAGAGGGCGGCCAGGGCGGGCTTGGCCGCCAGCGCCTCCTCCAGCAGGGGGCGGGTGATGGTCAGCTCGGTGGGGTCGGCAGCGGCAGAGGCGGAAAATTCGTGGCCGCTGAAAGCGGGCGGCGGATAGCAGGGCATCTCGCCGGAGGGAGGGGGAAGATTCATGGCAGTCTTATCCTTTCTTTCCGCGGAAGCGGCTGCCCACGGGCTTGCCGTCCGCGATGTCATAGAGTACAGAGGGAGAGGACCCATTGGCAATGACCATGTCACAGCCGGCCTGGGTGCAAATGTCTGCGGCCTGGAGCTTGGTGGACATGCCGCCGGTGCCCAGGGAGGACCCCGACCCGCCGGCCAGTTCCCAGATCTCCCGGGTGAGCGCGGGGATTTCCGCGATGAGGGTGGCCTCTGGATGGGTATGGGGGTCGGCGGTGTAAAGCCCGTCAATATCGGACAGCAGGATCAGCAGATCTGCCTCCATGCTCACGGCCACCACGGCGGCCAGGGTGTCGTTGTCCCCGATCCCCATTTCCTCGGTGGCCACCGTGTCGTTTTCGTTGATGATGGGCAGGGCCTTCAAGTCCAGCAGACGGCGCATGGTGTTGTGAAAGTTTTGAAAGCGGTCCGGGTGATCCACATCGGCGGCGGTGAGCAAAATCTGGGCCACGGTGTGATTGTACTCGGCAAAGGCCTTGTCATAGGTATACATGAGCTCACACTGTCCCACGGCGGCGGCGGCCTGCTTGGTGGGGGTGTCCTCGGGCCGGTGGGGGAGGGAGAGCTTGCCCGCCCCCATGCCGATGGCCCCGGAGGAGACCAGGATGATCTCATGACCGGCGTTTTTCAGGTCACTGAGGACCCTGCACAGTTCCTCCACCCGCCGGATGTTCAGCAGGCCTGAGGGGTGGGCCAGGGTGGAGGTGCCGATTTTCACCACAATACGTTTGTTTTCCATGGGAAGGCTCCTTTGGAGAACCGAAGGCGGGGAGTGCCCGCCGGTATTTTTTGGGAGTTTTATCGTTTCTATTGTACTGGATGGAGCGGGGCCTGTCAACGCCGGAAGGGGAGGAAATAACGGGAACAGGAGCTGGGACACCACGGTGTCCCAGCTCCTGTTGTACAAAGAAGGCGGGGGCTCACAGCCCCGTCAAATGCCGGCGCAGCAGGTCCAGGGCGGTCTGGGCGGCCTGCCGGCGAATCCGGTCCCGGTCCACCTGACCGGCGTGAAGGGGAACCACCTGGCACTGCTCGCCCCAGGCCAGGCCCAGGTAAACCAGGCCGATGGGATTGCCCCGGTCGTCCGGCTCCGGGCCGGCCACGCCGGTGGTGGACAGGGCGATGTCACACCCCAGAACGGCTTTGGCTCCCCGGGCCATGGCCTCGGCCACCTGGGGAGAGACCGCGCCGTATTGGTCCAGCAGTGTCTGAGGGACCCCCAAGACACCGGCTTTCACCGCATTGGTATAGCTGACAATGCCCCCCCGAAACAGGGCAGAGGAGCCGGGCAGGTCGGTGAGAAGCTTGGCCAGGAGACCGCCGGTGCAGGACTCGGCAGTGCCCACGGTGAGCCCCCGCTCCTTCAGCAGCCCATAGCAGACTTCCTCCAAACAGGACACATCCACCCCAATGACCTTGTCCCCCAGCAGGGCCTTGACCTGGTCCACCACAGGGGCAATGCGGGCCAGGGCCTCCGCCTCGGTCCGGGCGTGGGCGGTGACCCGCAGCTCCGTGCCGGTGGGCTTGGCATAGGGGGCCAGGGTGGGGTTGTGGAGGGAATTCATCAAATCCCGCAGCAGGGCCTCGGCAGCGGACTCCCCGATGCCGAAGGTTTTCACCGTGCGGGAGACGATCACCCCTTCCGAGAGCCCTTTCAGGTAGGGGACGGCCCGGTGGCGGAACATCATCTCACACTCCCGGGGCGGGCCGGGGAGCATCAGCACGTGGATGCCGTCGGCCTCCATGGCCACCCCGGGGGCGGTGCCCCAGTCGTTGTCCAGGACGGTGGCCCCCTCTGGGATCATGGCCTGCTGGAAATTGTTTTCCGTGACAGGCCGCCCCATGGCGGCGAACCGGTCCCGAATCCGCTGGGCCGAGGGCTCGTGGTACACCAGGGTCCGGCCAAAGGCCTGGGCCACGGCGACTTTGGTGAGGTCGTCGCAGGTGGGGCCCAGCCCCCCGGTGGTGATGAGAATGTCCGCCCGCTGGCGGGCAATGTCCACTGCTTGGCGGACCCGCTCCGGGTTGTCCCCCACCACGGTGTGATAGTAGACGTTGATCCCCAGCTGGGACAGTCCCTCGGAGATCATTTGGGCGTCGGTGTTGGCAATGTTGCCCAGGAGAAGCTCCGTGCCCACGGCGATGAGTTCAGCGGTGTGGCTCACGGGTGCAGCACCACCCTTTCGATGCCCTGCATGGCGGTTTCGATCAGACCGTCGATATCCAGGGCGGCCTCGGCCTCCTGGATTTCCTCCAGGGAGGGGCGGGTTTTAGGATGGCGGGGGGTGAAGACCGTGCAGCAGTCCTCGTAGGGGAGGATAGAGGTTTCAAAAGTGCCGATTTTCCGGGCGATCCGGACAATCTCTTCCTTGTCCATGCCCACCACGGGCCGGAAGATGGGGAGAGAGACCACCTGCCCTGTGACCGCCATGGCCTCCATGGTCTGGCTGGCCACCTGGCCCAGGGACTCTCCGGTGACCAGCCCGTGGGCCCCCACCCGCTGGGCCACCCGCTGGGCAATACGCATCATGAACCGGCGCATGAGCAGGGTGAAGAGGGACTCGGGGCAGCTGCGGCGGAGTTCCTCCTGAATCTCTGTAAAGGGGACCACATGGACGGTGAGGCGGCCGCACCAGGGGGTAAGCAGCCGGGCCAGCTCCAGGACCTTTTCCTTGGCCTCGGGGGAGGTGTAGGGGTAACTGAAAAAGTGGACCATCTCCAGAGCCAGCCCCCGTTTGGCCATCATCCAGGAGGCCACGGGGCTGTCGATCCCCCCGGAGAGCAGAGAAACGGCGGTCCCCCCTACCCCCACCGGCAGTCCGCCGGCGCCGGGGGTGGGATTGGCGTGGACATAGGCGGCAAAATCCCGGACCTCCACGTGGACCACCACCTCGGGAGTGTGCATATCCGCCTGGATGTGGGGGAAGGCCTCGTTGAGTTCTCCGCCCACAAACTGGGACAGCTGGATGGAGGTCATGGGAAAGGACTTATCCGACCGCTTGGACTCCACCTTAAAGGTGCGGGCGGCCATCAGATCGTCCCGGAGGTAGGTCTTGGCGGTTTCCAGAATGGCCTCGGGGGTTTTCTCACAGGCCTTGGCCCGGGAGAGCCCCACTGCCCCGAACAGGCGGCGGAGGGTTTCAAAGGCCCCGTCCAGGTCACAGCCGGCCTCCTTGGGCTCCACGTAGGTGATGGACTGGCGGGAGTAGATGCGGAACTTGCCGTATGGCTCCAGCCGGCGACGGGCGTTGCCCATGAGGCGCTCCTCGAAGGTCCGGCGGTTGAGGCCCTTGAGGACCATCTCGCCCATTTTCAGCAGAAAGATTTCCTCTCCCACCGGGAGAGACTGGGAAGTATTTGACATAGCGGTGAATTCCTTTCGTGGATGATGGAATAAACGCCGGGGTCCGGCGGTGTACAAGGGGCATTAAGATGCAAAATAGTCGGATTCCCGGTATTGGATGGCCTCGGCCAGATGGTGGGCCAGGATGGCGGCCGCCCCGTCCAGATCGGCGATGGTGCGGGCCACCCGCAGAATGCGGTCATAGCTGCGGGCGGTGAGCCCCATGTGCTCGTAGGCCCCTTTCATAAGGGCCTGTCCCTCTGGGTCCAGGGCGCACCAGCGGCGCAGGGCCTCCTGGCCCATGGCGGCGTTGCAGGTGGGGCCATCGGGGCCGAAGCGGGCGCTCTGCCGGGCGCGGGCCTGGGTGACCCGGGCGCGGATGGCGGCGGAGGATTCCCCGGGGCTGCGGTCGGAAAGGGCTTCAAACTCCAGGGGAGGCACCTCGGCGAAAAGATCAATCCGGTCCAGCAGCGGGCCGGAGAGCTTGCCCAGGTAACGCTTCACCTGGGCCGGCGTACACCGGCACCGGCCGGAGGGATGGCCATACCAGCCGCATTTGCAGGGGTTCATGGCACACAGAAGGGTGAAGTCACAGGGGTAGGTCTCCGACGCGGCGGAGCGGACCACGGAGATGACCCCCTCCTCCATGGGCTGGCGGAGGACCTCAATCACATCTTTATGAAACTCTGGCAGCTCATCCAGAAAGAGAACCCCATGGTGGGCCAGGGAGATTTCGCCCGGCCTGGGATAGGGATTCCCTCCGCCGGCCATGCCGCCGGCGGAGATGGTGTGATGAGGGGCGCGGAAGGGGCGCTGGGTGAGCAGAGGATGCTCCTTGGTGGTCAGCCCCATCACCGAGTGAATTTGGGTGGCCTCCAAGGCCTCCCGCTGGCTGAGAGGGGGCAGAATGGAGGGGAAGCGCCGGGCCAGCATGCTCTTGCCCGAGC
>QWCH01004232.1_pt1 | contig 13483 bp, 12 predicted proteins | sample 1972671 | NCBI WGS metagenome assembly QWCH01 (sample SAMN09866713, study PRJNA288562) | Human gut metagenome isolate term3_stool, whole genome shotgun sequencing... | isolation source: gut | host: Homo sapiens | place: USA: California | reverse complement strand
TTTTTGATGAGACTTTTGAAGATTTTGATTTTACGGACTTTATAGTTTTATGTAATCGGCTATAATTATTATAAGACAATAATTATCTTCGCGTATTGAGTATAAATATCGTCTTATGGTACTAATCAATAATTCCTTTGTGTTTATTGGCAGACAAGAGTTGTACTGAAAAAGATCTTTAGTTTATGATATATAAAAACGAAATCATATTACAACCTCTGTTTAATGAAGATATACCCTTGTTTAATAGTTGGCTGAACAAGGAATATATCTACAAATGGTTGTGCCCGAATGGAGAAGAACAAAGAGAGGCTTGGTTGGATGAAGTAAATAATAGAAATGGTAAGTATGATTTTATAAAACATTTTATTATTCACTATAAGGATAGGAAAATAGGGTATTGCCTTTATGCTGATTGTTTCTTTCTGAAAGATTTAGAGGAAGAAGGCCATGATTTTGAGAGCTTGTATAGAGACGTTGTCGAAGAGAACCACACTTATGAAATTGGTTATTTGATTGGTGAAGAAGAGTATCTGAATAAAGGTATCGGCAAAATAATTATTCAGAAGTTGGAAGAAAAAATCATTGAAATTGGTGGGCGTGAAATATCGGCAGACCCTTCTGAAGAAAACACGTTCTCGATAAAGGCTTTGTTAAGTAATGGGTTTTATAAAAAGAATGATGGAGATTATAGAAAAATAGTTATCGAAAGAGATTCCGGAGAGGCTATAAAAGTCATGAGCGGAAGAATTTTTCTTCCGCTCATGACTAGGTTAAAAGTGTAGTATAGATTATCTTTTATGCCAGTCGTTTGTTTACAACGTCCCAATTGATAATATTCCAATAATTCTCGATGTATTTCGGGCGAGCGTTCTGAGTGTCCAAATAATAAGCGTGCTCCCAAACGTCGATGGTTAATATCGGTTTCTTGCCATGTTTCAATGGGGTATCGGCGTTGCTTGTTTGCATGATTTCCAATTTCCCGTCTTTGTCGACAACCAACCAGCCCCAACCCGAACCAAATAAGGTAGTGGCTGCTTTGGCAAACGCTTCTTTGAAAGCATCAAAGTTCCCGAACGATTTATCTATCAATTCTTTTATTTTTCCGGTAGGAGCAACCTTTGCTGCATTATGCGGTTGGAATGTTTCGAAATAGAAAATATGGTTGTAAGTTTGTGCGGCATTATTGAATATTCCGCCCTCTGATTTGATCACGATACCTTCCAGACACATTTTTTCAAACTCGGTTCCGGCAATCAGGTTGTTCATGTTCGTGATATAGGTAGCAAGGTGTTTACCATAGTGGTATTGAATCGTTCTCTCGCTAATATAGGGTTCTAATGCATTTTCCTTGTAGGGGAGAGCAGGTAATTGAAATTTATTGTCTGCACCTCTTTTGTTGATCATATCAGATGATATCAACACGTCTAAATCTTTAAATTCTTCTGGTTTCATATCCTTATGTTTTAAATTAAACTGTCTTTAAATTTAGTAATTCTAATGGATAGAAACGATAAGTTATAAAAAAAGTTTCATTAATCGGAAGATATTTTTAGAGAATATGAAGATAAAAATGGAAAGAAACCAATAATATAGAGGGGTATCCGACGAAAATACTTAAAAACAAATAATTTAGGAGAAATGCTTAGGAATATATAAAAATGCTATGAAGCGTTTGGAATTTTAAAATTTTCCCCGGCATGTTAGTGGCCGGGGAAAAGTATGAATTAGCGTTTAAGAGTTGCTCCGATTTCGAGTGTTGTAGTTTTATTTAAAATCGTTTCAACAGCCGTAAGAATTAGTTGCTCCTCCATTGATAAATCTAAGTTAAGTCCCTTTACCAAAGATAATAGAGTCTGAATATATGTTTTATCAATATAAAGAGTCAGAGCAGCTGTTCCTATCTCGTATTTTAAACTAATGGCAGGCATCATAGCTATATCTTTTCCTACAAGCGCACTAAGTTCATCTTTATTTAGCGTAACATTAATTGTTGATTTTTGTACAACGTATGTAGCACTCAACTCTTTACTTGCTCCATCTATTTTCATCAAGACAGTAAGTTCCTTCTTAGAATCAAAACGAATTCCCGTGAAATATTCTCCCATTTTTTCATTTCCCAAGTCAATAACCATATTGGTGATTTCTTCTGGAGTCATAGGATCCATTCCGGGTATTGAAATGCTCTCTTCTGAATAATCGAAAACAAAATGAGTTTTATCAAACTTCCAAGTCCCTGAAAATTCTGCGGGGATATCATCGTCATCATCATCGTTACAAGATGAGAAACTCACACACGCTGCAAATAACACAGCTACTAAATACATTAATTTGTTTTTCATACTAGATTAATTAAAAGATTTGTCATTTAAATTTTAATGGTTATCGATGCCCCGAATCGTGATGGAGCTCCGGATTGACCGGAGTTCAGGTATTCGGGTAAGTTTTTGCCTACCGGACTATTGAACATGTAGCAGAAAAAGGCTTTATTCAAGATATTTTTCCCCCACACGTGAAAGTCTATGTATTTCCCTGAAACGCCAAAATTCATATTCCACAAGAAATAAGGATTTTGTTTCAAGGTATTTGCTTCGTCGAAATATTGTTTGCCAAAACCTGTCACGGAAGTCGTTGCCATGAAAGACTGAAATAAAGGTGTTTTCACTTTCTTTTGGTAAGAGAATCCCGTGTTCAACGTAAATTCCGGAGCCATCACGATTTTATTACCCTCGTATGCTTTAGTCAAATGGTGATAGTACTCGGAATTACTGTACCCTGATGAAAGAAAATAGGTGAGGTGAGGCATGCATTCCCATGTCAGATCCATTTCCGCACCGAAACTACGTGCATCTCCGGCGTTCTTTATGATCGGTCCCATCATCTCCATCACGAAGATTTGCTGATCTTTCCAATCAATATAAAAAATAGCGGCATTCACGTTGAAACGTCCGTTTTGGCTGAAATACTTTGTCCCGATCTCGTAATTCCAAAGGGTTTCCTTATCATACTCCAATTTTACGACCTGCGAGGTCATATCATTCGCTATGATATTATAGCCTCCCGCTTTGTATCCCTTGGCTATGCTGGCATAAGCCGATAGTTGCCCGTTCCACTTTTTCAACACGGAGAATTTCGGTAGCCAAGCGCTGTACGAGTTATCTTCCTCCCAATCATGGAACCCAGAAAAGCTGTTTGCCCCGTGGAATAACAAGCTATCCCTGTAATCGAGTGATGCCTTCTCGTAATCGTATCGTAATCCCACGGTGACAAATACACCGGGAAGCAGATTTTTTAGAGTGACTTGCCCGTAACCCGCGATACCCCACGTACTCGTGTTATTGTAATACAACGTTTTATCCAAATCCAAGGGGAGCAATAAATGGCGTTCAGTCCCGAAAGTAGCCAGATAATCGTTCGTCAGATCTTTGTAGAAACCGAATGTCCCGACAGTCCAATCCAATTTTTCACTCTCGGTGGACTGGTAATTGATCTCTTGTGTAACCAAGTTCTGCTTTGATTTTTTCCCGTTTCGGAACACGTCATGGAATGTAAAATCGGCATCCAATTCCTGCTTGTCTTTTGTCCATGAATAGGAGGTAATCCAGTTTAATGCCGTTCGGTCAAAAGTTTTCCGTGCGTTCACGTGGGCGGAAGCCAAGTCCCGTTTGTAAGAAGCATCGGCATCATAATTCACCCGGTAGCGATGTACTTTCAGTGAATCAATAGCATGATAGGCGTATCCGTCATCAAAACTATAATTATAATTTATGCCTAAAGCCACTTGCCAAGTATCATTCGTGTGTAATTGTCCTTGATAGCGCAAGTTATAAGAATCAGATTTATTGGTTTTTCCTCCCGTGAAATCGTTCTTGAAATACCCGTCTGTCCGGTTGTAAGAAAAAGACAATTTATTGTATATTACATTCCGGACGGGCAGATTTGCCGTTACCATGTAGTTCTGGGAGTTATAACTCGAAACCCCGGCTTTTGCCTGCAGGGTGAATTTCGAGGCGGGGGGATTGGTTCTGATATTTATCAATCCGATAATACTATTTCTCCCGTACAGAGTGGTTTGCGGACCTCTCAGTACCTCGATCTGTTTAATATCATATAGATCGAAAATAAAGGCGTTCTTGTCAAAGACCGGAACTCCGTCCACGTATAAGCCCACGGGCGGCGTTCCCGAAACGGTTCCTATTCCGCGCACGTAAAGCGGGGTGGAGAGTTTTAACCCACCTTCCTGCATGTAAAAATTGGGAATCATACCCGACAGATTACGCAAATCCGGTGTATTTTCATTCAGCAGATTTTTTCCCGAAATAACACTAAGCGCAACGGGAATCTCGCTGATAGACAATTCTCTTTTCTCGGCGGTGATAGTCACTTCCTGCAATTGTTTGATAGCGCTGAAAGTGGTATCATCCGACTGCATTACCTGTGAACGTTGGGCTGATAAAGAACCGCAAATTGTCATAAATAGCAAAGAGCTATATAATTTTCGCATATTTTTATCAATGATTAAATTGTTTGACATGTCAATCATTTGTCCTAAGTTAAATACATACGGACACAATAAAATACAGACACGTCGGGGGTGCCCTTAACGTTTTCAAGGTTAGACACGGAGCCTTGGATTCCGCGGGGGGAGTATAATATAGTCGCTCCGGACTATCAATATGCGGGATAAATATTTTCTTGACTTCGGTTTTTGTTTGTTTTTCGTGTACTTCCTGATAATGGAGTACGTGATTACCGGTTAAATTATAAAAATGAACAGTGTTCCCCGGAAGCGCTTCCGGGAGCTTTGTTTGGTCTTTCGGGTAGAAACACACCACGAAAAAAGCTGAAACAAGCAAGTAGACAAATATATTGACCGATGGTCCTATGAAAAACATGATGCAAATCTATAAAAATATTTCAAGTGTAATACAAAAAGTTGAATATTTCAATGTATTCGTAATAAGTATTGTTTCTAGTGTTTATCAATAGTTATTTCGGGGTTATCCTTGCTCAACTTACTTACAAATCAGTTTTAATACCCTTACAAGTACCCCGCTTAGTGGTGTTGTAAGCGGGGTATAAGTATTTTGTAAAGGGTGTGAGGTTTTATTACCTGGGGATAACCCTAGATTAAGGTTGGATAATCCATTGGTAAGCAATATACTTATTTATCTCTGTTGAACAGAAACGTGAAACGTTAAAATTGGAATGGTTCTAAATTATAGTAAAATCAACAAGAAGATGTTGCGATTATAAAAAAGATGACGATATTTGCACTCGATATAATTTTGTAACAATTACAAATTAGCAATGAGTACAATTCAAGACACGAGAGAGTACATGCTACAATATGATATTAAACCGTCCGTACAACGAATGGCTATCATGGAATATCTCATGAAGAATAGGGTGCATCCCACGGCTGACGAGATATACGGGGCTTTGTACCCGACGATGCCTACTTTGTCGAAAACGACCGTGTACAATACTATGCGGTTGTTCATGGAGCAAGGTGCGATAAAAGCTCTCGTGATTGATGAAAAGAATGTTCGGTTTGACGTAGACACGAGCGATCATGCTCATTTCATGTGTTTAGGATGCGGGTGCGTGTACGACATCCCGATCGAGAACCGGGAAGCAATCGTGTTGGACGGGGTAGGAGAATTGCTCATCACGGAAACACACCTTTATTATAAAGGGTATTGCAAAAAATGCGCGGAAGAAAAAGGAAAAATCATATAATTAATTCATTAAAAAGAGTGCGTTATGAAAAAATTTATTTGTACAGTATGTGGCTATGTTCACGAGGGAGATGAAGCTCCGGAATTTTGTCCTCAATGTAAACAACCGAAGAGCAAATTTAAAGAATTGGTAGAAACCGAGGGAGCGTTGACTTTTGTTGACGAGCATCGTTTAGGCGTTGCCAAAGGCGTTGATCCGGAAGTTTTGGAAGGATTAAGGGCTCACTTTAACGGGGAATGTTCTGAAGTCGGGATGTACTTGGCAATGAGTCGTCAAGCTGATCGTGAAGGTTACCCGGAGATCGCTGAAGCATTCAAACGTTACGCGTGGGAAGAAGCAGAACATGCTGCCAAATTTGCCGAGTTGTTGGGAGAATGTGTGTGGGATACCAAAACGAATTTGAAAAAACGTATGGAAGCTGAGGCAGGAGCCTGCGAGGATAAAAAACGGATCGCTACTTTAGCTAAAAAGTTGGACTTAGACGCAATCCACGATACCGTTCACGAGATGTGTAAAGACGAGGCGCGCCACGGGAAAGGGTTTGAAGGACTTTACAACCGGTATTTTAAATAATCAAGGCAAAGCCTTGACGTTGCAGGTTACAGGTTCACAAGTTACAAGTTGTCTTATAAAACTTTTAATTTGTTGATTTGTAATTCATAACAAAAATCTATTTGGTAACTCGAATAGATTTTTGTTTTTTTTATACTTTGCTAGTGTAACTTTACTTATTCACTCTCCGTATCATAAAGCAAATTCACTTAACATGGAAATTGTATGAGAACTTATAGATGCGAAGACGTCACTTTAACAGATAAAGGCATAGACAGCAAAGGATGGTTGTGTAACCCACAAGAAAAAGGGAGAAAACCGGCAATCATAGTTTTAGGACCCAAAAATACGTCAAATACCCCGGTATCATTACAATATGCCACTAGACTGGCAAATTACGGTTACGTTGTATTGGGGTTGGAAGAAACTCAAAACGTGAGAGCCGCTATTGATTACTTAAGTTTAAAGGACGAGGTTGATCCGGATAAATTATACGCTATCGGTATTTGTAACGGTACCAACGAGGTGTTGGCAGGTACGGAAGCGGATAAACGATTAAAAGCGATAGCTCTCGTGTCCGGTTGTTACAAGCGGAAAGAGGCTTCCAAAGTAAAAATACCTACTATTGTTATTCATGGCGGTGAAAACGAGAAAGAATATCAAGCGGCTCAACGCGTGTATGACACGATTCGAGCGGAAGAGAAGTTAGCGATTTGGGAAGGTTCTGTGACTCATGCCCAATATTTTGATGACCCGCTCGTGCTGGATAAAACAGTACGTAATGTATTCCGTTGGTTTAAAACACATTGACAACCACACTATATATTTCGAGGGGCTGCAATTGCGGCCCCTCGATTTCATTCCCACCACTTGTAAAAATGATGAACAGCCCCGTGTCCATGCCCGATCCGGTAATTCGCGGCAGCTTCTATTGCCCCATGCAAGTAATTAATAGCAGCTTGCACGGCCTCTTCCATGGAGTAATCGTGAGCGAGATACGCGGCAACGGCGGATGATAGTGAACATCCCGTACCATGCGTGTTCACCGTATTGATTTTTTTCATGGTGTAACGGTATTCCCGATCGTTCTTGTAATCAACCAGCACATCGGTTATTTCTTCGCATTCCAGATGTCCTGCTTTCAAGAGAATATTGCTGGCTCCGATATTCTTCATTTTAGGGATGGAAGCGTACAGGTCTTCCTGCGTGTTAATCTTCATTCCGGACAGTATTTCAATCTCGAACGTGTTCGGGGTAATCACGGAGGCAAGCGGGAAAAGTTCCTGTTGAAGCACCGCGATGGCCTCCCGTTGCACGAGAAGATCGCCGGAAGTGGCTACCATAACCGGATCGACCACGATATGTTTTACAGGATAATCCTGCAATACTTTTACTATCGCGCGAATGACATCAACAGAATGTAACATACCGATTTTCACTGCATCAGCACCGATATCATCCAGGCAAGCCCGTATCTGTGCTTCAATAACATGAACGGGGAGAGGCTCTATCGTTTTCACTCCCACGGTATTTTGAGCGGTTACGGCAGTTATGGCAGTCATGGCAAAACAACCACAAGCGGAGATCGCTTTCAAGTCAGCTTGAATTCCGGCTCCGCCACCGCTATCCGAACCGGCTATGGATAAAACTCTTTTATAAGTCTTCATCGTAATTTGAATAATTAGAATGGTCTGGCGTACAAGATAAAGATAGTCGGACGCTTGTTGATGTCCGGTTTAACATGTTTCCAGTCCTTGATTTGCATTGTTTTTATATACTCGTTTTCTGTCGTGATATCACAAGCTACCGTGAGGCGTGTCACGGGAGAGAGAGAAGACACGATATCCTCGAATAGTTGCAGGTTGCGATAGGGTGTTTCAATAAATATCTGGGTACGGTTTTCTGCCGCGGATTGCTTCTCGTAAGTTTTCAGACTTTTTACTCGTTCCGAACGATTGACGGGAAGATAGCCGTTGAAAGAAAAATTCTGACCGTTACACCCGGAAGCAATAAGCGCGAGCAGGATGGAGGAGGGACCTACAAGCGGCACCACTTGGTAGTTGTGGCGATGTGCCAGCGCTACCAGTTCTGCCCCCGGATCAGCGATACCGGGACATCCGGCCTCTGATATAATACCCACGTCGTTGTCTTTCAAATAAGGTATATACGCCTCAATATCCTTGATGTCCGAATGTTCGTTCAAATCCAGAAAAGTCAGTTCATCGATGTGAATTGTTTTGTCTATTTTTTTCAAGTATCGACGGGTGTTTTTGACATTTTCCGTGGCAAAAATCCGGATACTTTTGATCGTGTCGATCACATCACGGGGAATAACCCCCTCGACTGTTGTTTCCCCTAGCAAATTAGGAAGCAAATATAATTTTCCCATAAATAAAATGTTTGCGGCAAATATACGGGATTATTCCGAATCTTATTAATTTCGCGATAAATAGTTGTGAACGGATGAAAGTTACGATACTAGGAAGTGGAACTTCGCAGGGCGTGCCTGTTATCGCTTGCGAATGTGATGTTTGTCGCTCGACCGACGAACACGATAAACGATTGCGGAGTTCCGTAATGATTGATATAGAGGACAAGAAATTAATCATTGATGCCGGACCCGATTTCCGGACCCAAATGCTGCAAGCGCAAGTGAAGGACGTGAGGGCATTACTGCTGACACATGAACACAAGGATCATATCGGGGGATTGGATGATATACGGGCATTTAACTGGGTGAAACAAGGTGGGGTTGACGTCTATTGTAATTATTTGACCATGAAAGCTGTTCGTAAAGATTACGATTACGCTTTCGCTAAATTCAAGTACCCGGGAGTCCCGGAAATGAATATACACGTGGTGGACGAGGAACCTTTTCTGATTGACGATATCGAGGTTATTCCGATCACGGTCATGCATTACAAACTGCCGGTCACGGCGTTTCGTATCGCTAACTTTGCGTATGTTACCGATGCCAATTATATCCCGGAGGAAAGTATGAAGAAACTGGAAGGGGTAGAATATCTTGTAATCAACGCCCTGCGGAAAGAGCCGCATCTATCGCATTTTACCTTGGGACAGGCTTTGGAGGTGGTGAAACGACTGAACGTGAAGCAGGCATACATCACGCATATCGGGCATCAAATGGGGTTACACGGTGACGTTTCGGGTGAATTACCGGATAACGTGAAGCTGGCACACGATATGTTAGTTTTTGAATTGTGAATATTGCGGGAAAAAAATTTCCTTTAATTCATCGTTTTTATTACATTTGTGGGATTTTGGGAATAATGAATTAAAAGAGTAATTTAATATTATAAATGGAAAACGTCGGAGAAAAAATTATTAAGATCAACATCGAGGAGGAGATGAAATCTTCGTACATTGACTATTCAATGTCGGTGATCGTGTCGCGTGCATTGCCTGATGTTAGGGACGGTTTGAAACCGGTACAGAGAAGGGTATTGTTTGGAATGAGCGAATTAGGTGTAACATCCGGTAAGCCATTCAAAAAGTCAGCGAGAATCGTGGGAGAGGTACTCGGAAAGTATCATCCTCACGGGGATAGCTCGGTGTACATGGCAATGGTGCGTATGGCTCAAAGATGGTCTTTGCGTTACCCGTTAGTAGACGGGCAAGGTAACTTCGGGTCTGTGGACGGGGATAGCCCTGCTGCCATGCGTTACACGGAGGCTCGCTTAATGAAGATTTCTGAAGATATTCTGGCTGATTTGGATAAGGATACGGTAAACATGATACCGAACTTTGACGAATCGTTGAAAGAACCGAGTGTTATGCCGACCAAGATACCTTTATTATTAGTGAACGGAGCTTCCGGTATCGCGGTGGGTATGGCAACGAATATGGCACCTCATAACGTGGGTGACACGGTGGACGCTATTTGTGCTTATATAGATGATAACGATATCGAAATTGATGACCTGATACGGATAATCAAAGCCCCGGATTTCCCCACGGGAGGAACGATTTACGGGTACAGCGGGGTACGGGAGTCCTACCACACGGGAAGAGGACGTATTATCGTGCGTTCCAAAACATCTATTGAAACGACTCCCCACGGACGGGAAAAAATCATTGTGCATGAAATCCCTTACATGGTGAATAAAGCCGAATTGATTTCCCGTATTGCCGATTTGGTAAATGAAAAGAAGATTGACGGTATTTCGAATATCAACGACGAATCTGACCGGAGTGGTATGCGTATCGTGATTGACTTGAAAAAAGACGCGATAGCCAACGTGGTATTGAATACCTTGTTAAAACATACAGCTCTTCAAACTTCTTTCGGGGTAAATAATATTGCTTTGGTTGGAGGACGACCCCGACTATTAAACTTGAAAGATTTGATACGTTTGTTCGTGGAGCATCGCCATGAAGTGGTAATTCGCCGTACGCAATTTGAATTGAAACAAGCGGAAGACCGGGCTCATATTCTGGAAGGATTAATTATAGCCAGTGACCATATAGATGAAGTTATCCGTATTATTCGCGCATCCAAAACGCCGGATGAGGCGAGAACTACTTTAATGGAAACTTTCTCTTTAACGGAAATTCAAGCACGGGCCATAGTGGAAATGAGATTGCGCCAATTAACAGGGCTTGAACAGGACAAACTGAGAGCGGAATACAATGATCTACTCAAGTTAATCGAGCACTTGAAGGAAATTTTGGCTAGCGTGGAACTGAGAATGCAAATCATTAAAGATGAACTTTTACAAGTAAAGGCTCAGTATAATGACGAGCGTAGAACCGATATCGTGTACGCTTCCGAGGAGTTTAACCCGGAAGATTTCTATGCAGATGAAGCAGTGGTCATCACGATTTCTCACATGGGATATATCAAGCGTACCCCGCTTTCCGAGTACAAGGTACAAAATAGAGGAGGGGTAGGGTCCAAAGGCTCCGCGACTCGTGACGAGGATTTCCTCGAACACATGATTATGGCGACAATGCATAATACCATGTTGTTCTTTACCGAAAAAGGAAAGTGTTTCTGGCTGAAAGTTTGGGAAATCCCGGAAGGCTCGAAACAATCGAAAGGTCGGGCAATACAGAACCTGTTGAATATAGAGCCGGACGATAAAGTAAAAGCATATATCAACACGCTGGATTTAAAAGAAAGCGATTATATTAACAGCAATTACATCGTGTTATGCTCCAAGCAGGGTATTGTCAAGAAAACCACGTTGGAAGCCTATTCTCGTCCGAGAGCAAACGGTGTGAACGCAATCACGATTAAAGACGGGGACCAACTATTAGATGCCAAATTGACTAACGGCGAAAATGATATCATGATAGCCGTGAAATCCGGTAAAGCGATTCGTTTCCCGGAAGCAAAAGTGCGTCCCATGGGTAGAACGGCATCCGGGGTAAGAGGTATCACTCTGGATAGTGAAAAAGATGAAGTGATTGGCATGATTTGTGTTGAACCGGACAAAGCGGACGTGTTGGTTGTTTCAGAAAACGGATATGGAAAACGCTCTAGCATAGAAGACTATCGAATCACGAATCGAGGTGGCAAGGGTGTGAAAACCATTAACATGACAGATAAAACGGGAGAATTAATCGCACTATTGGATGTTACGGATGAAGATAACTTGATGATCATTAATAAATCCGGCTTGACTATCCGACTTGACGTGAGTACGCTGCGAGTTATGGGACGTAACACTCAAGGAGTGAGATTGATTAATTTGCGGAACGATGACGCTATAGCCGCTGTCGCGAAGGTTTCAGCTTCAAAAGAAGAAGAGGGACAGGAAGAAGGGCAGGAGAGTACGAATGTAGAGGAAGCCGGAGAAAACAATGAGGAATAATTATTTACAAATAATATCTAATTGGAACACAAATTTTAAACGTATGAGAAAACTAACTTTTATCATTGCCCTTCTGCTTTGCGTGAATGTGTCTTTCGCGCAAATGGGAAAAGTGACATCTGCTGTTAGCTTTTACACGCAGGGAAAGCTAGATAAAGCAAAAGAGCTAATCGATGAAGCTATCGGACATGAGAAATGTGTAAACAACCCGAAAGCACACTTCGTGAGAGGACAGATCTATCAAGGTATCTTCGAGAGCCAAGATGAAAACTACAAGAAATTATCTAAAGATCCGCTTCCGATTGTTTGGGAATCTTTCCAAAAGGTAATACAATTGGATGATAAGAAGAAATTTGAAAAAGACTTGAAGGCTCAATTTGCCAATCTTGTTGTTGACTTCACTAATCAAGGTATCATATGTTATAACGAAGGTACCAAAGTGGAAGAAGCACAAGGAGCTGAAGCGGCTAAAAGTTATTTCCAAGCAGCCTTCGATAATTTCAAAAAGACTTTGGATCTCAATGTTTCTCCTTATGGAACACAGAAAGTGGATACTGCCGTGATCTATAACGCGGGTGTTGCCGCTCATAAAGCCGGTAATGTGGATGAAGCTATCGAGTATTACAAAAAGTCTATGGAATTGGGTTACGAGGCAAACAGAATTTATGCCATGTTAGCCAGTATCTATTTAGGCAGAAGCCGTGAAGCCAAAGAAGCCGGGGATTCAATTACCGCTAAAGCAATTCAAGAAGAAGCAGTCAAGTATTTGCAAGAGGGGCACAAATTATTCCCGAATGACGAATATATGTTGATCGAACTTATCAACTATTATCTGATGGGAGATACCCCCGCGAAAGCTGAAGAATTTTTGGATGCAGCAATCAGACTGGAGCCGAATAAACCTGATTATTACCGTGCTAAAGGTCAATTATACGAGAAAATAAACCAACCTGATAAAGCAGAACAAATGTATATCAAGACGTTGGAATTGAAACCGGATGATTTCTTTGCACAGTATAACTTGGGAAATATCCAATTGAACCGCGTAATCGAAGCACACAAGGTTGTTATGGATATCGTTGATGTTAAGGAATATAACGCAGAACTTGCCAAGATTATGGATCAATACGAGGCTGTGGTTCCTTATTTTGAAAGAGCTTTAGAATTACAACCGAACGACAAAAATACTTTGATTACTTTGAAAGAATTGTATTATCGTTTGCAAGCTAGTAAAAAGCAATATGAAAGCAAGTACAACGATACAATGTCTAAGCTTAACAACATGTAATACAGCTATATAAAAGAAGAGGGAAAACATCCCTTTTCTTTTATATATATATTACTTATCATAA
>QWCH01005310.1_pt1 | contig 13486 bp, 11 predicted proteins | sample 1972671 | NCBI WGS metagenome assembly QWCH01 (sample SAMN09866713, study PRJNA288562) | Human gut metagenome isolate term3_stool, whole genome shotgun sequencing... | isolation source: gut | host: Homo sapiens | place: USA: California | reverse complement strand
AGCCTTTGCCACGGCATTTGCCACAGCCTCGGCCACGCGGGGGTCGAACGCGCCGGGGATGATGTTCTCCTCGCTGCGGTCAGCATCGGTGATGAGGTCTGCAATGGCGTAGGCAGCAGCCAGCTTCATCTCGTTGTTGATATCCCGGGCGCGAACGCTGAGCGCGCCCTTGAACAGGCCGGGGAAGCACAACACGTTGTTGACCTGATTGGGGAAGTCGCTGCGGCCGGTAGCCATCACCCGCACGCCGCCTGCCTTGGCCTCGTCCGGCATGATCTCCGGGGTGGGGTTTGCCATGGCAAAGACGATGGCGTCCTTGTTCATGGTCTTGCACAGCTCGGTGGTCAGGATGCCGGGGCGGGACACACCGATGAACACATCTGCGCCCTCCAGCGCCTCCTTCAGGCCGCCCTTGATCTGGCGGGGGTTGGTCACCTCGCCCAGCCAGTTCTTGTGCGCTTCGGCGCTGTTGCAGCCCTTGTACAGGGTGCCAAACTGATCCACCGCCACGATGTCCTTGGCACCGGCGGTCATGAGCATCTTGATGATGGCGGTACCGGCAGCGCCGGGGCCATTCAGGACGATGTGCACGTCCTCCATCTTTTTATTCACCACGCGCAGGGCGTTGATGAGGGCAGCGGTGACCACGATGGCGGTGCCGTGCTGGTCATCGTGGAACACGGGAATGTCCAGCTCCCGCTCCAAGGTCTCCTCGATCTCGAAGCACTCGGGGCTCTTGATATCCTCCAGATTGATGCCGCCAAAGGTGGGCGCGATGGCCTTGCAGGCTGCAATGACGCTGGCAGCGTCGTGGGCGTCGATGCAGATGGGGAAGGCGTCCACGCCGCCAAACTCCTTGAACAGCACGGCCTTGCCCTCCATGACCGGCAGACCGGCTTCCGGGCCGATATCGCCCAGACCCAGCACGGCGGTGCCGTTGGAGACAACGGCTACCATGTTGCCCTTGAAGGTGTACTTATACACATCATCGGGGTTTTCCTTGATCTTGCGGCAGGGCTCTGCCACACCGGGGGTGTAGGCGGTGGACAGGTCATCACGGGTGGCGACCTCCACCTTGCTCACGATGCCCACCTTTCCCTTGTGGGTCTCGTGCATTTCCAGAGCTGCTTTATTGTAATCCATGGTTTTATCCTCCAATTTCAGCAAAAGGCTTTCCCCCGCAGGGAAAGGCTCATACAGTTTTATTGTAACAGAACCGTCCGGGTATTTCCACCGGTTTTGCGGCATTTCCCGCCTCAAAGCGGGCAAAAGTGATACCTGTGCCGGGCGATATTTGTGGAATTTTCGCCAAAATCTTTTCTTTTCGCATTTTTCCGTTATAATAGGATGGTATGATATTTGCATTCTCCGTGAAAACGGTCTGCTATTTTTAGGAGGTATCTCTTTTGAAACGCATTACCAAGATCCTGTTGTGTGTGCTGTGCGCGGTGGCTGCTGTGCTGTGCGTAGCTGCGGCCTGCTTTATGCTGCTCAAAAAGCAGAGCGGCACCACGGCAAACTCTGCCGCATCCGGCGCAAGCGTGTCCACCTACGGCAAGGTGTCGGATTTCGACTACGCCAGCTTCGATTATTCTGAGGGGCTGGACGATAACGGCCACTGGACCGGCATCCGCGCACTGGACTATGTGACCCTGCCGGAGGATGTATCCGCGCTGCCGCTTTCCAAGGCCGATATCGAGCCCACCGAGGCCGAGATCCAGACCCAGATCGACACTTTGCTGAACCAGTACGTCACCACCCAGAACATCACCGACCGGGCAGCCCAGAGCGGCGACACCGTAAACATCGACTATTCCGGCGCGGTGGATGGCGTAGCCTTTACCGGCGGCACCGCCACCGGCTACGACCTGACGCTGGGCAGCCACACCTTCATTGACGGCTTCGAGGATCAGATCATCGGCCACAACATCGGCGACACCTTTGATGTGACCGTTACCTTCCCGGAGGGCTACGGCGACTCCACCGACGCCGAGGGCAACACCATCCCCCTCAGCGGCAAGGAGGCCGTGTTCAGCGTGACCCTGAACGCCATCACCCAGAGCGTTGTCCCCACCCTGACCGATGAGTGGGTGGAGGCCAATTTTGCCGCCAGCGACGACCTGCACACCGCAGACGCCCTGCGCCAGTACTTTGACAGCGCCCTGTACGCCAACAATCTGGACAACGCCGCGATGGACTATCTGCTCACGAACTCCACCTTCAAGGAGATTCCCACCCAGATCACCAGCTACTACATCCGCATGTTCCTGAACTACCACTCTCAGCTGGCTACCCAGTACGGCATGGAGCTGGACGCCTACGCACAGGCCAAGGGCTACGCCGATGCCGACGCGATGCTGGCGGATTCCGACGATTACTTTGAGCATCTGGCCAAGCAGGATCTGGTCTTTCAGGCCATTGCGGAGCAGCTGGACATCACCCCCACACAGGAGCAGATCGACAGCGCCAACAGCTCCTACGCCGACACCTACGGCGCACAGCGCAGCATGCTGAACGCCTTGCAGTTGGCGGTGCTGGACAAGGTGGAGGAAAGCGCAGTGCTTTCCTGACAGTGCGTCGAAAAACAATTTTAAATGGCTTCCGCTACGCTCTAGCCATATTCAGCGGAAAAATTATTTTTAATAGAGCAATGCCGGAGCGTCTGCGGACGCTCCGGCATTGCATTTTCACGAGAGGGGGCATGGAGGAAAACGACAGCTGCCGCGCCGCTTTCTGCGAAAGCGCGGCGCTGCAGGGAAAGATTTTTGCAGACTTTCAGCGGGCTGAACTCCCTCAGTCAAAGCCTGACGGCTTTGACAGCTCCCTCCGGGAGGGAGCCTTTGGCATGGCGAGAAAGTTTCCTTAAAAGGGGCGAGCAGCCCCTTTTTCGTGGCTCCAGCGCGTCGAAATCGCTGGCACTTTTCTGGTTCTCTTTTGGTGTCAAAAGAGAACATCCCCGGCTACCACCTGCTACCCCTGCGGAGGGCATTCCAAATCGTCCCACTCAAGCAAAAGGCCGCTGCACGGTGAAGTGCAGCGGCCTTTGGTTTTCCACATTTTTACTTTGCAGTGTTGATAAAGCTGCGGTTGTCCCACAGGTACTTGATGCCGGAGATGGCGGTCACAGCGGCCACCAGCCAGCACAGGGCGATGGAGACCACCACCACGATGGAAACACTGTCCACCGTGCCGCGGTAGCTCAGCGCCGTGCCGAAGAAGTAGAAGATGATGCTCAGCATCTGCAGCACGGTCTTTACCTTGCCCCACATATTGGCGGCGATGACCTTGCCGTCCTTGGCACCGGCAGCCACCATGCGCAGGCCGGACACCGCAAACTCGCGTGCCAGAATGATGCACAGCACCACGGGGCTGCACACGCCATCCCGCATCATGTAGATGAAGGCCACGGTGGTCAGCAGCTTATCGGCCAGCGGGTCGGCAAACTTGCCGAAATCCGTGACCATGTGCCACTTGCGTGCCAGATGGCCGTCCAGATAGTCGGTAAAGCTGGCAGCTGCAAACACGATGCCTGCCAGCAGGTAGAAGGTGGCATTAAAATTGCCGTCCACGATGCCGTCCAGACTGGTCAGGGACACAAAGATCATGAACACCGGCACCAGAATGATGCGGGTCAGGGTAAGTTTATTGGGCAGATTCATAGGTTTTATCCTCCAATTCGTTATTTTACGACTGTACCATACAGATCGTAAAGGTCGCTGTCCTCTACCAGCACATCATAGAACTGGCCGGGGTACAGCGGTTCCTCGCTGGAAACGCAGACGCAGCCGTCCACTTCCGGCGCATCGCCGGTGGTGCGGCAGAGGTACAAACCGTTTTCCTCGTCGATGCCGTCACACAGAACGTGCACGGTCTGGCCCACCTTTTCGGCCTGCTTCTGCGCCATGATGCCGGTCTGGATCTGCATTACCAGCTCGGCGCGCTTGTCCTTGACTTCCTGCTCGATCTGGCCGTCCATCTTGGCTGCCACAGTGTTCTCCTCGGCGGAGTAGGCAAAGCAGCCCAGACGGTCGAACTGCACCTCCTTGACGAAGTTGCACAGATCCTCGAACTGCTCCTCGGTCTCGCCGGGGAAGCCCGCGATCAGGGTGGTGCGCAGGGTGATGCCGGGGATCTCGCGGCGCAGCTTGCCGATGACCTCCAGCAGCTCCGCGCGGTTGGAGCGGCGGTTCATGTTCTTCAGGATGGTATCGTTGCAGTGCTGGATGGGCAGATCGAGGTAGGGCACCACCTTCTCGTTGCGCTTCATGGCGGCGATAAATTCATCGGTGATGCGCTCCGGGTAGGCGTACATGATGCGGATCCATTCCAGTCCCGGCACCTTGTTCAGCTTGTCCAGCAGCTCACAGATGCTGCCGGGTTTGCCCCAGTCCTCGCCGTAGGCGGTGGGGTCCTGCGCCACAACAATAAGCTCCTTCACGCCCTCACCGGCCAGCCAGCGGGCTTCGGCAACGCAGTCGGCCATATCGCGGCTGTGCAGCGGGCCGCGGATGCCCGGGATGGCGCAGTAGTGGCAGCGGTTGTTGCAGCCCTCGGCGATCTTTAAGTACGCATAGTGGGCGGGCGTGCCGATGACGCGCTTGCCGCCCAGCGGGAAGTCCTTTTTGGCACCGTAGCTTTCCAGATGATCCTCGCCGTGGAACAGCCGCTCCACGATGGTATCAATGGCCTTGTTGGAGGCGCAGCCTACAACGGCGTCCACCTCGGGGATCTCTTCCTCGATCTGGCTGCGGTAGCGCTCGGCAAGGCAGCCGGTAACGATGACCTTCAGGTTCGGGTTCTGCTGCTTATAAGCGCAGGCTTCCAGAATGTTTTCAATGGCTTCGGTCTTGGCGCTCTCGATAAAGCCGCAGGTGTTCACAAGGATGACATCGGCTTCGGCCAGATCGGCCACAGTCTCGTGCCCGGCAGACAGCAGGATGTGCACCATCACATCCAGATCCACCTGATTCTTCGGGCAGCCAAGGGAAATACACGCAATTTTCATAAGGGATGATACTCTCTTTCTCTTTTGAGGGATGCTTTTAAAATTTTACGGGAGGGTCATTCCCCCTCCTCCACCCTGCGGATGGCTTCCTTGATGACGGGGTAGGCAAAGCCGCGGCGCTGCAACGCGGCCACCACAAGGTCGCGGCGGCCGATGGCCAGCTTTTTGCGGTAGCGGCTGTCCACCAACGCGGCGGCGGCCTCCAGCTCCGGGTCGTCGCCGTCCTCCGGGGCGTAGACCGCTTCCAGCGCACCTGCCACCTCGGCGGGGGCAAGCCCCTTCTGGCGCAGGCTCTGGGCGGCGGCGCGGCGGCTTTTGCGAGCAGCCAGCAGACTGTGCGCCCGTGCTTCGGCGTAGCGGGCATCGTTCACATAGTCCAGCTGCACCATCTCCGCCACAGCGGCAGCAGCGGCCTGTTCGGTATAGCGGCGGCACAGCCGCTCATACAGCATATTGGCAGAGACCTCCTGCCCGGCCAGCGTTTCCAGCGCACTCGCCCGCGCCTTGGCGGAGTCTGCACACTTTTCCGCATCCGGGCGGGGTCGGCGGCGGTAGAAGGCCATTTAGTCCTCCACCATGATATCCAGCTCGCTCTCGCTGCTGCGGGCGGGTGCCTTGACCACCGGCTCTTTTGCGGCGGCAGGGTCGGCGGGCTTCTCCGCTGCGGCGGCTGCGGCGCGGCCTGCCGGACGGCGGGTGGCGTACAGCTTATCGGCGTTGGCGCGGATCTGACCCTCGATGTCATTGGCGATCTCGGGGTTATCCTTTAAGAACTGCTTGGCGTTGTCGCGGCCCTGACCCAGACGGATATCGCCGTAGTTGAACCATGCGCCGCTCTTCTGCACGATGCCCAGCTTGACGCCCACGTCAATGAGCTCGCTCATTTTGGAGATGCCCTCACCGAACATGATGTCAAACTCGGCTTCACGGAACGGCGGAGCCACCTTGTTCTTCACGATCTTGGCACGGGTGTGGTTGCCGATGAACTGGCCGGAGGAGTCCTTCAGACCTTCCACGCGGCGGATGTCGATACGCACCGAGGCGTAGTATTTCAGGGCGCGGCCGCCGGTGGTCACCTCCGGGTTGCCGTACATGACGCCCACCTTCTCACGCAGCTGGTTGATGAACACGCAGACCGTGTTGGTCTTGCCGATGACGCTGGTCAGCTTGCGCATGGCCTGACTCATCAGACGTGCCTGCAGACCCACATGGCTGTCGCCCATCTCGCCCTCGATCTCGGCGCGGGGCACCATGGCGGCTACCGAGTCCACTACGATGGCGTCGATGGCACCGGAGCGCACCAGTGCTTCGCAGATCTCCATGGCCTGTTCGCCGGTGTCCGGCTGGCTGACCAGCAGGTTGTTGATGTCCACACCCAGCGCTTCGGCATAGGTGGGGTCCAGTGCGTGCTCAACGTCGATAAAGGCCACCTCGCCGCCCTTCTTCTGGGCTTCGGCAAGGATGTGCAGTGCCAGCGTGGTCTTACCGCTGGATTCCGGGCCGTACACCTCGATGATGCGCCCGCGCGGCACACCGCCCACGCCCAGCGCCAGATCCAGCCCCAGACTGCCGGTAGAAATGGCATCCACCTGCATGGAGGCGTTGTCGCCCAGCTTCATGACGGCACCCTTGCCGAACTGCTTTTCGATCTGCGCCAGCGCCGTAGCCAGCGCATCCTTCTTGGCTTCCGGCTCGGTCTTTTGGGTAGCCGGTGCAACGTTGTTGTTCTGATTTTTTGCCATAGCCTGCTGCTCCTTTTATCCTTTGGGCCCGCAGAGGGCGGGCTGTCCTTCGCTTTCCTTCTTAGTATAACACAAAATCAAAATATTACAACAAGAAGTTGTTTGTTTTTTCCAATTTATTTTGCGCGATGAGCGATCACACAGCGGTCGTTGCCGCCAAAGTCCTGGATGCAGCGGATATCTGCCCATCCGTTCTCTGCCAGCAGGGCGCTTACAGCTTCCCGCTGCTGCCAGCCGATCTCCAACACCAGCGCCCCGCCGGGGCACAGCGCATTTTGGTAGTGCTGCGCCAGTGCCCGGTAGAATACAAGGCCGTCCTCCCCGGCTTCCAGCGCCATGGCAGGCTCCTGCGCCACCTCGGGCTGCAACTGTTCCATCTCGGCGGCGGTCAGGTAGGGCGGGTTCGAGACGATGAGCTCCAGCTGCCCCTCCGGCAGAGTCTCCCAGTAGGTGAACAGGTCGCCCTGCACCGGCTGCACCGCGTAGGCAGGCTTTTTGCTTGCCCGCAGCGCGTTCAGCGCCGGGCCCCAGTCAAAAGCCGGGACATCTGCCTGCTCAAGGGCAGAGGGCTCCAGCACATTCTCGGTCTGTCTGCCCTGTCCGGTCAGGGCGCAGCGGGCATTCTTTTCCAGATAGGCAAAGGCCGCAGGGCTTTTTTCCACGCAGGTCACCTGCGCGGCGGGGCAAAAGCGCTTGACCCCCAACCCCAGACAGCCTGTTCCGGCGCAGAGGTCCAGCACCCGGGGCGCTGCGATGCCCGCAAGGGTCTCGGCGGCGGCCTGTGCCACCACCTCGGTGTCTGCCCTAGGGCAGAGCACCCCGGGGCCTACCGCCAGCTCAAAATCCAAAAAGCTCCAGCTGCCGCAGAGATATTGCAGCGGCTCCCGCGCGGCGCGGCGGGTGCAGAGCACTTCCAGCGCCGCCGCCTGCTCTGCGGTCAGCGGACGGTCGGAAAGCCGCACGTCCCGCCCGGTCGCCAGCCGGAACAGCTCCCGCGCGTCAAAGTCTGCGTCCGGGCAGCCTGCGGCGGTCAGCCGCTGCTCCACCTCCCGCACCGCTGCGCGGGGGAGCATTGCTTCGCTTACCATTTGCCCTCCTCCGGGTTTTCAGGCAGCACGGGGGTGATGGCTGCAATGGCCACCTCGATCATACTGTCGTCCGGCTCAAAGACGGTGAGGTGCTGTACCCAGATGCCCGGCTGCCGGATAATGCGGGTAGCGATGTTATCCGACCGGCCGCACCACTTGAGCAGCTCGTAGCTGATGCCCATGACCAGCGGCAGCAGCAGCAGCTTGCACACCACCCGCAGACCGATGCTGCCCCACGGCAGCACGCTGTACAGAAACACGCTGACGATGACCACCAGAATGAGGAAGCTGGTGCCGCAGCGGGGATGGAAGCGGGTATACTTGCGCACGTTCTCCACGGTCAGCGGGTCGCCCGCTTCGTAGCAGGCAATGGTCTTGTGCTCTGCGCCGTGGTACTCAAACACACGATGAATTTCCTTCATTTTGGAGATGCCCACCATATAGGTCAGGAAGATGGCCACCTTCAGCACGGCCTCCAGCACCACCTTGCCCCAGCGCCCCAGCGGCAGCAGACGGTTCACCCCGCCCACAAGGAAGGTGGGCAGCACGGTGAACAGCACAATCGCCAGCAGACCGCCCAGCACCGCCGCAACGGTCAGCAGCGCATTCTCGGCTTTCTCGCCCAGATGCTCCCCCACCCATTTTTCAAAGGCGGTCTCCTCCTCGGCGGGGTCGTAGTCGTCCCCCATGCTCACCTGTGCCGAGTACATCATGTAGCGGTAGCCCACGATCATGCTCTCGATCATGGCAATGGCACCGCGCACCAGCGGGATCTTCATCCATACCCCATGGGTGGGGGTGGGGTCGAGTTTGGTCTCAATGGTGCCGTCCGGCTTGCGCACAGCGCAGCACATCTGCTTGGGGCCGCGCATCATGATGCCCTCCATCAGTGCCTGCCCGCCCACACTGGTCTTAAAGCGTTCCTGTTTAGGTTGATTCATTGGCTTCTCCCGATATCCGTTCCTGCCGCTTGCGGCAAAGGACGGTCTTTTTTGTATTTTATCCGGGGCATATCCCCGAGCAAAGCTCATTTTAGCACACAAATGTGACAAAATCTGTAGTCCGTGGCACTGCTGTACGAAAATCAAATGATACCACTTGACCTGAGATAAAAGCCTTCCCCCGTCCGGGGGAAGCCTTCATCCAGAAAATTGCTTTTTATGGCGCTGCTCACGCCTTATGGTACAGCGGCAGACCCAAGGTGACCACGGTGCCGCGCCCGAGGGTGCTCTTGATATCCAGCGTGCCGTCCAGCGCGGTCATGATGGAATCCACCAGCGCCAGACCGATGCCGCTGCCGCGCACCGAGTTGCTGCCCTTGTAGAACTTGGTCTTTACGTTTTCCAGATCCTCCGGCGGAATGCCGCGTCCCTGATCGATGATCTCCACAAAGGCTTTGTACTCCCCTGCCCACAGCTTGACCGTAATGCGCCCGCCGGGGGCGGAGTATTTGATGGCGTTATCCAGAATATTGATGAATACCTGCCGCAGACGGTCCGGGTCGGCGTAGACGGGGATCATCTCCTCCGGCTCGGTGTAGTGGAGCAGCAGCCCCTCCTGCCGGATGCGTGCCTCGCAGAAGAGCGCCGCATCGGTCAGCTCTGCCACCAAGTCCAGCGGGCGGCACTCCATGCGGATGCGTCCGTTCTGCAGGCGGCTGAAATCCAGCAGCTCCTCCACCATATTGTTCAGCCGCCCGGTCTCATTGTTGATGATCTCCAGCCCCTTGCGGTAGTTCTCGTCGGTGGGGTCGTCCAAGGTCATCAAGGTCTCCACCCAGCCCCGGATGGAGGTAAGCGGGGTGCGCAGTTCGTGAGACACCGAGCTGATGAACTCGTTCTTCATCTTCTCGGTCTCTTCCAGACCCTCAGCCATCTGGTTGATAGTGCCGCGCAGCCGGTCCACCTCGTCGTGGGGGTCGCCGGTCAGGGGCAGACGCACATCCAGTTCGCCCCGGGCGATGCCGGCGGCGGTGCGCTCCACCTGCCCCAGCGGCACCACGATGCCCCGCACGAAGTACAGCCCAGACATGATCGTAAACAGCAAGATCGCCACCGCAAGGAACACACTGATGATGATGGCGTTTTTGACCTGCCGCTCCACCAGCGCCAAACTGGTGACCAGCCGCAGCGCGGCCACGTCCTCGGCGTCGTAGGGCACCAGCGAGCAGGCCGCCATGACTACCTCGCCAGACTGGGTGCGATACACCGCCACGCCCAGACCGTCCGGGCCGTTGAGCGCCTGTTCAAAATCCTTACTGCTGACGATGCCTTCCGCGTCCGTACCGCTGGAGGAGGCGATGACGCCGCCGTAACTGTCCAGCAGCATGAACTCGTATTTATCCTTATCGGCAAACTGCTCCACCATGCGCCGCAGCGCCAGACTGCGGCTGGCAGCGGCGCTCTGGGCGGTATCGCCGGTATACATTTTCAGCTGACCGGTCACCGAGGAGAACCGCCGGTACATGATCTGCTGCACACTGCCGTAGTAACTGCGGGTATAGCTGTACAAAAACATTGCCTCGGCCAGCAGCACCACCAGTACGGTGATGAGCAGGTTGCCCCGCAGCCAGCGGCGGGTGATACCGCTTCGCATAACAGTGTCCTCCTTTCGGTGAGTATAGATAATAAAAAAAATATTTTTTGTGATTCAGGAAAGTCCGTAGGACTTTCCTGAATCACATTTTTATTCTTCCCACCGGTAGCCATAGCCCCACACGGTCATGATGTGGGCGGGGTGGCTGGGCTCGTCCTCCACCTTCATGCGCAGACGGCGGATGTTCACATCCACGATCTTTACGTCGCCGAAGTAGTTCTCGCCCCAGACGCCTTTCAGGATCTTTTCACGCACCAGCGCGGTGCCCGGGTTGCGGAAAAACAGTTCCATGATCTGGAACTCCACCTGTGTCAGCTCGATGGGCTGACCGGCTTTCAGCAGCACGCGGCGGTTCTCGTCCAGCACGAACTCGCCGCTGGTCAAGGTGCCCAGCGGGGTATTCTCCCGGCTGTCCCCTTCCTTGGTGCGGATCACGCGGCGGCACAGCGCTTCCACCCGCGCCAGCAGTTCGCTGACGCTGAAAGGCTTGGTCATGTAATCGTCTGCGCCGATGGACAGGCCACGGATCTTATCCTGCTCCTGCCCCTTGGCGCTGAGGATGATGATGCCGATCTGCTGGTCGGTGCGGCGGATGGTCTCGCACAGCGAGAATCCGTTCATGCCCGGCAGCATCACGTCCAGAATGGCGGCATCGCAGCCGGGTTTCTGCGCCAGCAGCGGCAGGGCAGCTTCGGCGCTTTCGGCCTCCACCACCTCCATCCCCGCATGGCGCAGGTTCAGGGCGATCATATCGCGGATATTGGTTTCATCTTCTACAACAAGCACTCGTACCATGCAGCATCCTCCATTCCTTAATTCAGCAGATACAACGCCTTGGAAAGGCGATAGTTTGTGTCGGCAAGCAAAACGTCCGGGCCAATTTTGGCCTGCACCTGACGGGACGCCACCACGCCGAGCCTTGTCCAGCCGGTGGAGTTGGCCGAGGTCCTTGCCAGCCGCACCGTCAGCACCAGCTCATCCTCGTCTACGGTGCGCAGCTCCACTGCGCCGTCATATTCCTCGCTGTCGGTCAATTTCAGGTTGCCCTCCCACTCGGCGGGCAGCTCGATATAACAGTTGGTCTCTTCGTCCAGCAGGCCAAAGCTTTTTTCCGGGTGGCTGCTGGTGTAGTCCATCCAGACGATAAAGTCCATGCGGCGGCTTTGGCTCAGGTTCAGCAGACCCGCCTCGTCCGGCTGGGTGGGGATCTCCACGATGCCGTCTCCGTCCAAGTCCCGGCTGACCAGCGTGGGTACATTGCGCAGGGAAGCGTTATACAACCGCTGGCTGCTGATCCTTGTGGCGGGCACCATTTGCTGGCTGTTCTCGTCGTAGCACAACAGCACCGAAGCCAGATTGTTGCCGGAAATGCCGGTCCAGCCGTCCAGCACCAGATAATGCCGCCCGTCTGCGCCTGCACCCGCCGCCACCGAAGCGCAGCCGGAAAACTTATCTGCGGAAAGGCCGTTGACCGCCACCTGCCGGAAGCTGCCCTCCCGGTCTGCGGTCAGCAGCTCGATCTGCACACTGCCGTCCTCCTGCGTGGACATCAGGATCAGATCCTGACTGCTGCCGCCGGTGATATTTTCCACCAGATACTGCTCGTACTGCTGCTCGAGAATGGTGGACAGAGTGCCGTCCTGATAAGAGTACACCGCCAGATAGTGGTCATTCTGGGCAGCGGTGTAGCCCACCACCAGCTGGCAGCTGTCTGTATCCTGCAATTGGGCAAGGCTGACGTTCTCCACCGTTTCGGCAAGGCCCTCCACGCTCTGGCGCACCTGCCAGCTTCCGGTGTCGTCCCGCTGCAAAATGGCCACGCAGACGTTGGCGGTCTGAGCGGTGGTATACAGCACCGCCGCATCCTGCTGACCGTCACCGTCCAAGTCCTGCAGCACAAAGGGAGAAAGCAGCTCGCCCTGAATGGGATATTTCAGCTGGGCGCTCTCCCCCAGCCAGTCGTTCAGGGCAGTTTGCAGCGCACCGTAATCGCCGGAAAGTTTCGGGGCACGCAGCAGTTCCTCTACCTGTGCCTTTTCGTTGGCCGGCAGCACGGTCTGGCAGCTGCACAGCACAAAGCACAGCAGCGTGCACAGCACCAGCCGCAGCCTGTGGGTTCTGTTCATACCGGTCAACCTCCTTCCGGGCATAAAAAACTATTTTCAGTATACCACACTTTGCGGACACAAAAAAGGGGGTGGGACATATCCGGCAAGCTTGCGCGTGGGACGATTTTAAATGGCCTCCGCTGCGCTCTGGCCATATTCAGCGGAATTATTATTTAAAATTTCGCGTTTGGAGCGACCGCGCTTGCGGAGCGTAGCGTAGCAATGAAAGCCCCAGTGGGGCTTTTAAGCGGCAGAGCGGTCTGCGTTAGCAGATGGAGGGGCGTTGCCTCGACAAGCTCTGCGGAGCGTTCCAAACGCATTTTCACGGGAGGGGCCGTGGAGGGAAACGGCATTTGCAGCGCCGCTTTCTGCGAAAGCGCGGCGCTGCGGGCGGGCGCTTGCTCCCCCTCGGGGGAGCTGTCGCGCAGCGACTGAGGGGCTATGGATGGAGAAGCGAAAAAAGCGTTAAAGCGATAGCGCCGACTGGCGCAGCGCTAGCTTTTTTGTGCTTCGACTTCTTCTTTAGGATCGTCAAGGGCGTGCAGCCCTTGACCCGTTGCGGGGTGGGTGGAGTCCAGAGGTAGGGAGGGGGGAATCGGAACACCCCTCCCTACCTCTGGCCCAGCGGAGCGTCTTTGCACGCTAAAAACAAGCAGAAAGTCACCCCACGGAGCGCAATGCACTTTTCTGGTTCTCTTTTGGTGTCAAAAGAGAACATCCCACGCGCTTTTGCAATAAGTTGCAAAAAAAGAAACCACTGCACAAAAGCTGTGCAATGGTTTCTCTTGTTACTGTATCAAACAGTCAGAGCAGGATCAGACGAGCTCCAGAACTGCCATCTCAGCTGCATCGCCGCGGCGAGCGCCGATCTTGATGATGCGGGTGTAGCCGCCGTTGCGGTCAGCGTACTTGGGGCTGATCTCGTCAAACAGCTTCTTTGCAACATCT
>QWCH01009882.1_pt1 | contig 13508 bp, 24 predicted proteins | sample 1972671 | NCBI WGS metagenome assembly QWCH01 (sample SAMN09866713, study PRJNA288562) | Human gut metagenome isolate term3_stool, whole genome shotgun sequencing... | isolation source: gut | host: Homo sapiens | place: USA: California | reverse complement strand
ATATAGATGCCGCGATACCGTTCGTTGGAAAGGATCTTCTGAAAGCTCGACCGCCCCCACGGGCGACCGTACGAGGTCTTGATTCCACGGGCATTCAGGCTGGCCATGATATCAACGAAAGCCTCACCGCAGGAAACGCGAGTGAATATCTCCCGGATAACCGCAGCCTTCGGCTCGTCGATGGCATAGTGCAGCGTTTCGTCCGCTTTATAGCCGTAGGGCAGATGGCCGTTCGCCACCATGCAATTCGCGGCGTTGTCATATAGGCCGCGCTTGATGTCCTCGGCCATGTTCTCGGAATAGAACTGGTTGACATTCATCATCGAGCGGGCGGCGAAGCGTCCAGCCGCAGTATCGTCGAAATCCTCCTCCACATAGAGAACACGAACGCCAAGATCCTGAAGCCGAGCTTCGTTGATCAGAGCCTCCAGCATATTGCGCCCCATGCGGTTAGACTTCCACGCGATTACATAGCGGAACTTCCCTTTTGCAGCGTCAGTCATCATGCGCTGGAAGTCACGGCGCTTGTCGGTGCGGCCAGAAACGGCGCGGTCGGCATAGGTGTCAATGATCCTGATGCCATACTCCACCGCCAGCTCGTAGCCCTTTTCAAACTGCTGCTCTACGGAAATGTCCTTCTGGTTGTGGCTGCTGTACCGACCGTAGAGAACGCCCGGCTCTTCGATTTCCAGCTTCTTGCCCCGCTTCGGTTTCGCCGGGTGCTTTGCAGGTTTTCTTGGCAACAGCGCCACCCCCTTCTAACGATAGATTTGCAGTAGCAGATATTCAGAATCAGAAACAGATTACAGATACAGTCTCAGATACAGATACAGGTACAGAGACAGTGCGCGCACGATCGCGCGCACACGCACGCGCGCACGCGATGTATCGCTACCCTATAGATACGGTATAGATACCATATCTATAGGGTATCTATTGTTCGATTTTATGATTTTCCGCATATAAGCGCGCTGCGGGGAACTTCTCGAATAAATCGTCGAGACTTGAAATCTGGGTGGTTACCACAGAGCCAGATCTCGTATCAGAAAATAGACCACTTATTGTATCAGCCTCATCAGAATAGACATCACTGCTGAAACGGAGCATTGAGTTTCCAGTCACAGCCATGCTAACAGAAAAACAATCTCGGGAATCGGCATCGAACTCAGTTTCAAATGCTTCGCGCGTTGCCAGTACATAGTCCCCGAAAGATGATTCTCTCCCGGAGGTTCCAACGGAAACACGGAGGCTATATATGCCGTCTTCTTCTCCGACGGACAGAGATAAAACAGGTACAACTCCAGACAGCATAGAAGAAAGGCTATCTTCGTGGGCTTGCAGCTCCTGGTCGACAGAGGCACTTTCTTGGACTTCGGACGAGCACCCAGCTAATGATAATGCCAATACACAGCATAAGAAAACTGGCCAGCCTTTGAACACTCTTTTCATGTTTACCTCCTCGCTTCTCAAACTCCCGCTCCTACACCATACCACGATGCGAAGTCAGTCGAAAGTGATAATATATCTTTTCAAAGCGAAACTGCATAAATTTTGATAGAATAACGATGCCGTAGATGGCAATTTTGCAAAGAAAGGAGTCCGGGCATGGGACACGATCATCAATCGGAAGCAGTAGCGAGGAGCATATTGAAAACGCTGCTCGCGGCCGAGCTGTTTTCAAAGCTTTCCGAAAGCCAGCAGGATATGATAATCAGCCAGCTAAAAGCCCTTTTATCACATTGATGATGATATCTTGTTTTTCCGGGGTCAGCAGCTCGAATAGCTCAATATACTCTTTTGTGCGCCCATCGCTCGTTTCAGCGGTGGGCGTTACGCTTCTTTCCATGCTGACATCATATCCCATAAGCCAGGCCTCGGAAACGCCGAGTGCGAGGCCGAGGATTGTAAGCTTGTCCTGCCCGGGAAGGGTCTTCCCTGAGACATACTGGCTCAAATCGTTCTTGTTGAGCTTTACGTCAAACCGTTTGCAATAAGGCTCTGCAGCGTGAAGAATATCGACCTGGCGCATCTTCTTGATGTCCATGATTTGCTTCAAACGCTGAGAAGTGTTGTACTCTTTCATCGGTCTATCCTCCCCTTGCAGATGACATCATTATAAAGGGCTTTGAACAAAAGTTCAATAGCGAAAAGAAAAAAAGTTCAACTTTTTTGAAAAAATGTGTTGCAAATCATCAAGGCGTATGGTATTCTAACGACAGGTTCAAGGAAATTGAACTTTTGAACAAGCTGAAAGGAGGATAAAAATGGCGTACGATTACAGCAAGCTCTTGGGTCGCATCACCGAAAAGTTTGGAACGCAGGCTCGCTTTTCCGGCGCGATGGGAATGTCTGAGCGCAGCCTTTCTCTGAAGCTCAACAGCAAAGTACCGTTTAAGCAGCCGGAGATTTCCAAGGCCTGTTCTCTGCTGGAGATTGGCGATTCCGACATTCCTGCTTATTTTTTTACCATTGAAGTTCAATAACTTTGAACTAATGGGAGAGAGGAGGTTCCGATGCAGGTCGCAAGGCTTACGCCAACCGAGGAAAGCGAGCTGGCGAACGAAGTACATATCAATACGGCGGAGATTCCTGATTTTGTACGGGACAACCTCGCCGCAGCGACGCTGGATCTGATCCACGGAATACTTCGGCAGCCAGGTGGACGCGAAGCGCTGGACGCAAAAACCGCAGCCAGACGCGCAGGCAGATCCGCAAAATGAAGGGAGTTGAAAGAATGGCATATTACCGGACTTGCCCGCTTTGCGGGAGCAATAATGACCCGGGTGAAGCCTGTGATTGCCGCGCGGAAACGAAAAAAGAGTCCGCCCCGGCGCAACGGGAACGGACTCAGGCAAATGGATACCCGTACACAGTTTACCAGCCGGGTCGAGCCTCGTCAAGAACAAAGGAGGTGCAACCGTGGCAGAAGAGTTGAGAGAGCTCCGGCTTTCCAAGCAGATACCGGCCAAGGATATGGTCGCGGTGGTACAAGCCATCTACCCCAAGTACGACAAGACCGTTCAGAGCAAGTGCGAGAACGGAGACGCCTACGGTGTGAGCCTGCGGCCGGACGCGATGGCGGCGCTCTACGCGCACTTCGCACCGGAGCTGGTAGAGAGCCGTAAGACGGCCAAAAAGGACGCGCACCGGCTGACCTGTCGTATCTCGGCAAGGCTTGAAACCGCCGACTACGAGGAGTTGCAACGGCTGATAGCGGCTGAGGGCTACGCCACCACACAGGACTGGCTGACCGCCACCGTCCGCCGCTACATCGCAGAGGCAGGTGAAACCGAATGAACTACGATCTGCCAGACCACCCCGTTATCCAAAACATGGAGCGCACCGGCTACCCGGACGGCAAGGAGCCGACCTTCCCGATTTGCCCCGTCTGTGGTGAAGAGTGCGAGGAAATTTTCAGAGACAAAGATTTGAATATCGTCGGCTGCGATATCTGCATCAAGCAGTCCGACGCATGGGAGGAGCCGGAGTGCTTCCCCGGAAAGGAGCATTGATGAAAGGACTGGTTATCACTACCGAAAACAAGATGCAGGTCAGGGAGTTCGGCGAGCCTGCCTATGAGACCATCGGAAAGGCTGTCGGCGGATGGATCGAGGTCGTACACCCGAAGGGCCTGCCCGATCCGTTCTGCATGGTCGTCAACGAGGAAGGACTGCTGCACGGTCTGCCGCTCAATTTGTTCGGCTGCATTCTCTACGATACCGTGCGCCACGGAAATCCCATTGTCGGAAACATCGTGATTCTCAAAGAAGGCTTCACCACGCCTGGCGAGAGAGACTTTATCGGGCTGGACGAGGACGACGTCAAATTCCTCGGCGCAATGGCCGTCAGTCTGAGCGGCGGCGGCATCAAGTGGGAAAGCGAGGCGCGATAATGGCAAAGTTCTATTTTACCTACGGCACGGACGGTCAGCCGTTTTTCGGCGGCTGGACTGAGGTCGAAGCCCCGGACTCTCACGCGGCCTGTGCCGCGTTCCGCGCCTATCACCCCGATAAGACCGAGGGCTTAGTGAATTGCTCCAGCATCTATGACGAGGAGAAGTTCAAGCTGACCGGAATGTACCGGGAAAGCAATTTCGGTTTCCGGTGCCACGAAATCATCACTCTGCGGCGCGAAGCCGCTACCAACTGAAAGGAGCTATCACCATGATTAGAAACCCGAACGACATCCAGGAGGGCGCAAAGAAAATCCGCATGCTGATCGCCGGTTATCCCGGCATCGGAAAATCCACTCTGGCACTGTCCGCCCCCAATCCCCTGCACATTGACGTCGATTTCGGCATCGACCGCATCGAGCCGCGCTACCGCAAGCCGTACATCCAGCCGCAGAGCTACGACGAGATCCTTGGCGACCTCACCCCCATCAATCTTCAGGACTTCGATACCCTCGTCTTTGATACCGGCGGCAAGCTCATTTCCCTCATGTCCCTGTGGGCTATCAAGAAAGACCCGAAGTATGGCCAGCGCGACGGCAGCCTCTCTCTCAAGGGCTATGGCTTCGTCGGTAAGGAGTTCGTCCGGCTGATGGACTACTGCTTCTATGAGCTGCAGAAGAACATCGTCATTGTATTCCACGCCACCGAGGAAAAGGACGGCGACAACACCCGCCTCCGCATCAAGGTCGAGGGGCAGACAAAAAACAATGTCTGGGAGCCTATGGACTTGGGCGGCTTCGTGGAGATTTACGGCAATGACCGCACCATCGGCTTCTCCAACTGCGAGAGGTATTTCGCCAAGGGGACGCGCGGCATCTCCGGCATTCGCAAGATCCCCGCACTCGGCCCGACCAGCCCTAACGACTTCCTGACGAAGCTGTTCGCCGAGTACAACGCCAAGGCCACTGCCGAGGTCGAGCAGAACGCTGTTGATCAGGCGGCATACGAGGCCGCGATGGTTGAGGGCACGGCCATCATCGCCGGCATTGTCGATGCCGACACCGCCAACGCCGCCATGCCGAAATATCAGGCCATTAAGCACGCGCTGACCTCCAACAAGGAGCTGGGCGTCCTCTGGAACAAGAAGGTTAAGGAGTGCGGCCTGTTCTACGATAAGGTGCTGAAAAAGTACACGCCCGCGCCGGCAGCGCCCGGAGAGGAGAAGGGAGCTGAGTAAATGGGACGCTACCTGATGACCCATTCGCTGCTGTCGTCCTGGCTCTACACCATGAAGGGCAACCCCTATGAGGATATGACAACGGAGCGCGACCCGATGGCGGAGTTTATGCTGACGCTGCGCCGGGAGCCGACGCCTACCACCGAGGCCATGCAGAACGGCATCGACTTTGAAGATTTGGTGACGAGCATTATCAACGGCCGCGGCGATCCGAACAATCAGTGGTATGCCGCTGCCGAAAAGGTCGCTCGACGGTGCGCCGGGGGCATCCTCCAGTACAAGGCCAAGAAGGTTGTCGAAGTCGGCGGCGTGAGCCTGCTGCTGTACGGCCGTCTGGACTGCTTGAAAGCCGGGGAAATCATCGACGTCAAGTTTACCAAGAGCTATGACGCTGGAAAATATTTCGGCAGTACCCAGCACCCCGTGAGGACGCTCCCAGCATCTTCCCTGTCATTTCCGACTTCTTCGACTGGCTCCGGGCAGTGGATCTGATGCAGGTCTATCAGGAGAAGTGGGCTGCATTATGAACGGCAAGCTGAAAGACTGGTCGTTCTCTCGCACCGGCGAAAGCGTCCTGACCATCACGACCAGAGAGAGCTGCAAGAAGCTGTGGGATGCGCTCGGCGATCAGGAGATCACATTCTCCATCAAAAGGCGCGTCATCCCCCGAAGCCTCAACGCGAACAGCTACGCGTGGTCGCTGATTGAGAAATTGGCCGTCGCGGTGAAGTCGGACAAGGACTCTGTTTACGAGGAAATGCTCCGGCGCTACGGCACCGGCGAGACATACACCGACGAGGCCGGGAACGAGTGCAAGGTACTGTTTTCCCTACGGGAGGGCGTACCGCCTGCACTGGTGGCGCGGCACTACGCAGAAACTGGCGTCGGTTATGTCGAGGGGAAGAAGTTCATTCATTACCGGGCGATCAAAGGCACCAGCGAATATTCCACGAAAGAAATGAGTGTCTTTCTGGACGGCATCATTTCCGAGTGCCAGGAGGTCGGCATCGAAACCGACACCCCCGAGCAGATTGCCAGATACAAGGAGGAATGGGGTCGATGAGCTATGGCGAAGAACTTATGACTGAAATGCTGATTGCCGAAGCACTCGAGGAGCAAGACCGGAAGGACCAGGTGTGCCGCTTCTATGGAGCTATCGGCGCCAAGGTGTGGATTACCTCGGACGGGAGCAGCATCAGCATTCGCAAGATGGATAGCCGTCATATCCGAAATTGCATCTCAATGCTCAAGGGGAATATGCCGCTTTATGATGAGCCTTTCGATAGGATCGCCTTAAAGTATATCGAACTGTTTGAAGCGGAAATTCAGACAAGATACCCACCCAAAGATGCCTCCGAGGGCTTCTTTGATGAAGAGGAGGACGAATTCATTGCGCAAAGTTTATTGTGACTACTGCGGTCGAGAGACTGAGTATGTCGACAGCAAGGTCATCTACGGCAAGAGCTACGGCAAGATTTACCTCTGCCGGAACTGCATGGCTTATGTTGGCGTTCATAAGGGAACGGACAAGCCCCTCGGTCGGCTGGCCAATGCGGAACTGCGGAATTGGAAAAAGGCTGCACACGCCGTATTTGACCCTCTGTGGAAGTATGGCCGCTTTCGCGGTCATCGCAACGCTGCCTATGCGTGGCTAGCCCAGAAGATGGGCTTGCCTGTGGAGAAGACCCACATCGGAATGTTTGATGTCGGCCAGTGCCGCAAGGCTATCGAAATCATTGAGAAAGAAACGAAAGGAGACCGTTATGGAAGATACCAAAAAGACCCCCGCTGAGCTGGTCGCTGATCTGATGCTTGACCCCGGCTTTGTCCTCGTTCCGCAGGATCGCTACGAGGAGCTGATCCGCGCTGAAACTGAGCGCGATGTGCTGGAAGCGACCATCAAGGGTGAGAACAGCTACAATGTCGATAGAGTTCTCGATGCCATTCAGCAGGCGCGCAGTGCGCTGTTCCGCATGAAGATGTTGGTGCTGCGAAACGCTGACGAGCCGGCCTTTCTGTGACCAGCTTCTCCGTCGCCTGCGACCGCGATTTCAAAAGCCAGTCCGGGGAAAAGGAAACGGATTTCATCGACATCGTTGCCTGGCGCCAGACCGCTGAATTCGTCTGCAAATATTTCAGCAAGGGACGCATGGCGATCGTCGAGGGGCGACTGCAGATCCGCGACTGGCAGGACAACAACGGCAACAAGCGCCGATCCGCCGAGATTGTAGCCGACAATGTTTACTTTGGGGATTCCAAACGCGACGGTGACGGAGGCGGCTATCAGCAGGGCGGTTACGCGCCGCAGGGCGGATATCCTCAGCAGAGCCAGGGCTACGGTGCGCCGGGCGGCTCTTATGGCGGCACTGCTCCTGGTGGATATCCCGCCTCTGACTACGGTGACTTTAGTGAAGTCGGCGAGGATGATGGAGAGCTGCCATTCTGAAACGGTCGCCCGGGGAACCGGGCGACAGCCCACCGAAGGAGGTGAACACTATGGCGAGCTATCGGAATATCAGCATGGACTTTTGGACGGACAGCAAGGTCGTCGATGACTTTACGCCCGAGGATCGGTACATCTATCTCTACTGCATGACCAATCCGCACACCAATCTCTGCGGCTGTTACGAGGTCAGCATCAAGCAAATTGCCAACGAGACAGGGTACAACAACGATTCCGTGGAGCGCCTGCTGAAACGCCTGGATAGCGCGCACAATGTCATTCGGTACAGCGCGCAGACCAAGGAGCTGCTGATCCTTAACTGGTGTCGATACAACTGGTCGACGTCCGAAAAGCTCAACAAGCCGCTGCTGGGCGAGATTCGCAAGGTCAAGAACGATCGTTTCCGCGAGTACCTGGCAGCGCGCTACAACGAGCGCTCTACCGTAACGGCGCAGTATAACGCTGCAGAAGATGGCCACCCCGAGGTCCCCCGCCATAAGCACGGCGCGCATGGATGGGTGCGGCTCACCGAAGAGGAATACGCCCGGCTGATCGACGACCTCGGCGAAGAAGAGTTGACGCGCTGCATCGACTACATAGACGAGTCCGCTCAAATGCACGGCAACAAGAACAAGTGGCGCGACTGGAATCTTGTCATTCGGAAGTGCAGCCGTGAATGGACGACCTGCAGCAGCTCCACCAGATGTACGCCAGCGAGGAAAGCCTATGACGCACAAGGAAATGAGCGAGATATTCGCCGTGATGCTCCTTGCCTATCCGAATGCAGAGGTTTTCAAGGGCGGCATCGCAAAGCTCGGCCCTACCATCAATCTGTGGGTGACCTGCTTGCCGGAGATCGACTTCTGGACGGGGCAGCAGGCTGTTGTAAAGTTGGTGCGCGAGTGTAAATTCCCGCCGACTATCGCAGAATTCAAGGAAAAAGCCGAAAAGGTGCAGGCCGAAGTGAGGGCGCGGATTGATCAGGCGTGGAATTACCTCAAGCTCGATATGGACTTTGGGAAAACACCAGAGGAGGCTGTGGCAAGATTGTCGGAGGGAACGGATATCAGGCGCGTCATTGAGACTATGGGTGGCCCCTCTCGGTTGATTGCAACAGGAGAGCGCACCTTTGGCGACGGCACCGTAAAGACATACGAGTATTACAACTACGACGGTTTCAAGTCCGCATATGAAACGATCATCCGGCAGACAAGCGCGCTCAACAGCGGGCCGCGCAAAGCGGTCGGGCCGGGCATGAAGCAGATAGGAGGGAAAACATGAAACGAAGAAGAAAAAGGAGGGCTTCGCCGGCGCCGCTTATCTGCCTGCTCGCAGTTTTAGCCTGCATCGTGGCTCTCCGCATCAGTGTCAGCGAGGAAACCGCAGCGTCAGCACAAATGACCGGCAAGTTAGAAAAACCAGCAACGACAGCACCTGTCCGGCTTTTAGAAGTAGAAATGACCGAGGCTGAGCAAGTTACCAGGGCCGAAGATCGTCCCGCCCGTGCAGCTCGGTATGTCAACATCGAAATGACTGACGAGGAGCTGGCAGAACTGGCTGCGGTCGTATTCCTCGAAGCCGGCAATCAGCGCGCCGAGGGGCAGCAGGCCGTTGTCGAAGTCGTTTTCAACCGCGTGCTACACTCCGCTTTCCCGGACTCAGTACACGATGTGCTGCACCAAGGAGAAGACGGCGATGTTCCCCAGTTCTCCACCATCTACGCGGTCAGCACCGCGACGCCGACGCAAGCGCAGTATGACGCCATCAACGGCGCTCTGTATGGAGATACGATCCTTGACGCCGACGTGGTTTTCTTCTCCCGCAATGGAGAGAACGACCGCGTATGGGGGCAGATCGGAGATCACGTCTTCTGCCGCGAATACATCTGGAGGTAACGAGCATGACGCGAAAGAGATTTCGGCAAGCCTGCGGCATCATCGCCGCGCTCGGCTTTCTCCTGGTCCTCGGAACTGCCGGCGCCAGCGATTGCGACCTTATCCCCATGAGCCAGATACTCCGGCAAGGTTGCATCGGGCTGGGAATGTTCGCCGGTGGGCTATGGTTGGGAGGGTATCTCTCATGACTGTGAAGAAAGACCCGAAGCGCCAGCTGCTCGGCAAGATCGCAAAAGCCCGCGGCAAGCAGTTTGAGAGCCGCATCGACGATTCCTTTGCCTACTACGCACAGAAAGGCTATGCGATCATCGAAAAGACGCCGGAGCCGATGCACCCCACGAAAAATCTCGGCAATGGCAAGTTCATCGCCTACTACGAAAAGCAGGCACAGCCGGACTATAAAGGCACCATCAAGGGCGGTAGGACGGTCATGTTCGAGGCGAAATTCACCGCCGCCGACCGAATGGAGCAGAGCCGCATCCTCCAGAGCCAGCAGGACTATATGGACAGGCATCAGGCGCTCGGCGCTCGCTGCTTTGTCATCGCCGGTTTCAGTTCCGGCATGGTCTATTGCGTCCCCTGGGACATCTGGAAGACCATGAAAGACCACTTCGGCCGCAAGTATGTGACGGAGGCCGACTTGGAGAAATATCAAGTGCAGACGGCGTGGAATGGCACGCTGCTCCTGCTCAACTGAATTGAAAGGAGTTACCACCATGAGCGAAATTTCCATGTATGAAGCCCAAAAGAAGAAGATGCAGGGCCTGTGCGATGAGCACGATCTCGTCTATCGCTTTGAAAAAGACAGATACCCCATCATCTTTACCATCAAGCCCGTACAGGGCATGGACGCACAGATTTCCATGCTGGAGAATGTCGAGGAGGTCGGCTACCGCAGCCCCGACGCCTCCATGTCCTGGATCTTCGAGGACGGCGGTCTGGACACGAAGGTAACGGGCGGCACCTTTACCATCAGCAAGACGCTCCGCACCAAGATTGAGTCCATTCTGGTGAAGATGATTACCTACTGGCAGCAGTATTTCTTTCGCGATGTGCTGGAAAAGAACGCATTGCGCAGCGGCCTCATGCCGGTCATTGACGAGGACGAGGCTGGCGATACCGACGAGGAGCCGGAGGACGAGGGGGATATGCAGGGCGAGGATGGCCCCGAGGTTGACCTGGACGACCCCTGTTCGGGCAGAGAATAAAGCGACTGTGGGGCTGTTGCAACGCCGTATGAGCGTTGGCTACGCAAAGGCTGCGCGTCTGATTGACGCACTGGAGGAGCTTGGTGTCGTCGGTCCGTATAACGGATCCGACGGCCGCGAGGTCCTCCCCACCGACGAGCCTGACGATACGGAAGGCGGTGAAGATTGATGCCGACCGTGAATGCAAATAAGCATACCGCACACGACCTGCAGCTTGCCGGTCAGATGCGCCGCGAGGACTACAAGACAATCAAGCACATGGACAAGGCGACGCTTGCGGCCTACCTCAGCCGCGTGTGGAAACGCGGGTATGACGCCGGGTATCAAGCCGCCGTTAAGTCGGTCGCACCTCAGCTGCGCGAAGCCGCAGAGCTGAAAGCGGCGGGCAAGGAGGGCTAAGTCATGGGAAACGCCCTGCGGCACGTCAGAGGGGAAAGCCAGAAGAATATTGTCCGCTTCATAGAAGGGCTGAGCGGGAAGTATTCCCGCTGGGACATCTGGCAGGACTTCATCATCATGTCGGCCACCGCAATCGCCAACACGATGGGAGGTCCGCAGGTCAAGGCCAGGGAAGAAATGTACCGCAGCCGCGCAGAGAAGTATTCCGCTAAGGAGCTGGAAGTCTTTGCAGATATGTTGCTTGAGGTCGTAGCCGAATTGGAGCGCGATCCCGAGCAGGACTTCCTCGGTGAGCTTTTTATGGCGCTCGGCCTCGGAAACGAATGGAAAGGACAGTTCTTCACTCCGTACAGTGTCTGCAGGGCGATGTCCGCGATGACCTATGCGCCTGATATGACGGCGCGGATAGAAAAGCAGGGCTGGATATCTGTGAACGACCCCGCCTGCGGAGCCGGTGCGCTGCTGGTTGCATTTGCCAATGAGTGCCGGAGACAGCATATCAACTATCAGACCTCAGTGTTGTTCGTGGCGCAGGACATAGATTTCCTCGCCGGTTGTATGTGTTACATCCAACTGAGCTTGCTCGGCTGCCCCGGCTATGTTGTCATTGACGACTCGCTCCTGCGGCCGTCCACCAGCTACGACGCCCGCGGACTGCTGCCAAAGGACGGCCCGCAGGTCTGGTACACGCCGATGTACTTCCGCGATGTCTGGCACTACCGCCGTATCGGGGCGCAAATGGATCTCCTGTTTCGGAACGCGGCAGAGCAGGTACCGGCAGAGCCGCCGGCGCCTGCCGCGCCGCCGGAACAATCTCAACCGCTGGCGGAAACGAAAACCGGCCAGCTCACTCTATTTTGATGGGAGGGAACGGAATGCGGCAGCCGCCGCCTCTCGGGAGCCGGACATGGAAGCCCGAGGAAGAAGATTATTTGATGGAAAAGTGGGGGCAGATTTCTGTTCCGGCCATCGCAAAGAAACTCAATCGTACTACAAACGCCGTCAAGGTCAAAGCTCAGCGTCTGGGTTTAGGCGCGGTATTGATGGCCGGCGAGTATGTCACTCTAAATCAACTCCTGCTGGCGGTGAACGGAGGAAGCAGCTCCTACGGCTACAAGATGAAAAGCTGGGTCGAAAATCGCGGCTTGCCCGTCCACACAAAAAAGGTCAACCGCTGCAGCTTTCGTGTGGTCTACATTGAGGAGTTCTGGGAGTGGGCCGAGCGATACCGCAGCTTCATCGACTTTTCCAAGATGGAGCCGTTGGCGCTCGGTGAGGAGCCGGGCTGGGTAGCCGAGCAGCGCAAGAAAGACTTTGAGGCATACGCCATTCAGAGGAAAGACCCGTGGGGAGAGGACGAGGACTCTCGGCTGAAGATGCTGCTCAGTAAGCACAGGTACTCATGGGCGGAAATTTCCGAGATGATGCATCGTTCTCACGGTGCGATCGCGCGCCGTTGCCGTGACCTCGGCATCAAGGATCGCCCCGTTTCGATGGAGCTGACCGGCAAGCGTGGCACATGGACCAGCGAGGATTTTGAAATACTGGCAGACGGCATCCGCCACGGCGACAGCTACGCTGCCATAGGCAAGGCGGTCGGCCGTTCCGAAAAGTGCGTCCGATCCAAGGTCTACAACGATTATCTGACCGAGAACGCCGACAAGGTGCGGGAAATGCTCGGTGATGGCTCGTGGGGACACGGTGCGCCGGAAATGGACGTCCGTCATGGCTTCTATATCTCCCGCACCCGCCATCAGGTCAGGCGCGACCTATCCGCGCTGGCAACGGTCCTTCGTAAGCGCATGAACGATCTCGGCTATGATCCTTACTGGCAGCGGTTTATGTGCATGAATTGGGACGACATTGGCGGATGCTCCGCAGGGTGTACGGATTGCGACAGCTGCACAGCATTCCGGCGTATTCAGCCTCAGTATTGCGCACGGTGCGGAGGCACCTTCTACGAGCGCAAGGAAAACCGTTTCTGCGCGGCCTGCCGCACCGCGAGGAAGAAGCAGGCCCAGCGGCACTGGTGCCGCGTGAACGGCATGAGCCGAAAATAATAAACTGTCCCAGCCGAGGGGCAAAGCTCGGCATAAGAAAGGAGCATTTTATGGCAGAAATCAAGTACATTCCGGTTAAAAAGCTGTGGCAGCACCCTGATAACCCCCGCAAAGATTTGGGCGATGTGACCGAGCTGGCCGAGAGCATCAAGGTCAACGGCGTACTCCAAAACCTCACCGTTGTTCCGCTGATCGGGGAGATCACAAAGAAGTGGGACGGAGAAAGCTACCGCGTCATCATCGGCCACCGCCGTCTTGCGGCCGCAAAGCTGGCTGGTCTGGAGGAGCTTCCCTGCGTCGTGGTCGAGATGTCGGAGCGGGAGCAGCTGAGTACGATGCTCACGGAGAATATGCAGCGGTCCGATCTGACGGTC
>QWCH01006127.1_pt1 | contig 13571 bp, 16 predicted proteins | sample 1972671 | NCBI WGS metagenome assembly QWCH01 (sample SAMN09866713, study PRJNA288562) | Human gut metagenome isolate term3_stool, whole genome shotgun sequencing... | isolation source: gut | host: Homo sapiens | place: USA: California | reverse complement strand
GGACATGGGATGTTACTAATGGAGGTGCTTTATGGCACGTATTGCTGGTGTTGATCTGCCTCGCGAGAAGCGGATCGAGGTTGGTCTGACTTATGTTTATGGTATCGGTCAGAGCACTGCTGACGAGATTCTCGCCGGCACCGGAATCAACCCTGATACCCGCGTCAAGGATCTGTCTGCTGACGATGAAGCTAAGATCCGTGACTACATTGACAAAAACAATATCATCGTTGAGGGCGATCTCCGCCGGAACGTCGCGCTGGACATTAAGCGTCTGACCGAAATCCAGTGCTTCCGTGGCGTACGTCATCGCAAGAGCCTGCCTTGCCGCGGCCAGCGCACCAAGACCAATGCCCGTACCTGCAAAGGTCCGAAGCGCACTGTTGCTAACAAGAAGAAGTAAGGAGGAACTGAAATGGCTGCTACGAAAGCTAGTGCGGCTCGTAATACCCGCACCAAAAAGAAAGAGCGCAAGAATATTGCTGCTGGCACTGCTCATATCCAGAGCACGTTTAACAACACCATCGTCACCATTACCGATACCCAGGGCAACACCGTTTCCTGGTGCAGCACGGGCGCTCTGAATTTCCGCGGTTCCCGCAAGAGCACTCCTTACGCTGCTCAGTCTGCCGCTGAAACCGCTGCAAAGGTTGCAATGGAACACGGCATGAAGACTGTTGAAGTCTACGTTAAGGGCCCTGGCTCCGGACGTGAAAGCGCAATCCGTGCCCTGCAGGCTACCGGCCTGGAGGTCACCATGATCCGCGATGTCACCCCGATCCCCCACAACGGCTGCCGCCCGCCCAAGCGCCGCCGTATTTGATTGAAGGAGGAAACTGAATTATGGCTAAAAATACTCAGCCGATCGCAAAGCGCTGCAAGGCTCTCGGCATTTCTCCTGCAGTCATGGGCTATGCCAAGAAGAACACCACCCGCAATTCCAACGGCAACTTCCGCAAGAAGAAGTCTGAATACGCCACCCAGATGCAGGAGAAGCAGAAGCTGAAGTTTATCTACGGCGTTCTGGAAAAGCAGTTCTCCAACTACTTTGAAGAAGCTTCCCGCCGTCAGGGCCAGGCTGGTGAAAACCTGCTCCAGTTGCTGGAGTGCCGTCTGGACAACGTGGTCTTCCGTCTGGGCTACGCTTCCACCCGCCGCGATGCCCGTCAGCTCGTTTCTCACAACCACTTCACCGTTAATGGCAAGCGCGTTAACATCCCCTCTTACCAGGTGAAGGCCGGCGATGTGATCGACGTTGTTGAAGGCAGCCGCAAGATTGAAAAGTTTGCCAAGCTGACCGGCGCTGATGCTGCTGTTGTTGCTCTGCCTTCCTGGCTGAGCCGCGAAACCGGCAGCCTGAAGGGTGTTGTCACCAAGCTGCCTGAGCGCAGTGATATCGACTTCGACGTTCAGGAACACCTCATCGTCGAGTTGTACTCCAAGTAAGCTCTCTTTTTTCATTACCGCTATTTACTACGAACCTGCGCGCCAGGTATTGGCCGCAGGCTGATCAAGGAGGGTTTTTATGATGGAGATTGAACGCCCCAAGATCGAGATGGCCAACCTTTCGCCGGATGGCCGTTATGGTAAGTTCGTTGTTGAGCCGCTGGAACGCGGTTTCGGCACCACGCTGGGCAACAGCCTGCGTCGTGTGCTGCTCTCCAGCCTGCCCGGTGTGGCAGTTACCAGCGTCAAGATCGATGGTGTCGTGCATGAGTTCTCTGTTATTGAGGGCGTGCGCGAGGACGTGACTGAAATCGTGCTGAACCTCAAGGGAATTGCCGCCAAGATCTATGGCGACGGCCCCAAGACCGTCCGCGTTGAAGCTGTTGGCCCGTGCGAAGTCACGGCCGGCACCATCAAGCAGGGCGATGACCTTGAGATCCTGAACCCGGAATGGCACATTGCTACCCTGGGCGACGGCGCTAAGCTGGTTATGGAGCTGACCTTTGATAAAGGCCGCGGCTATGTTCCCGCTGAGCGCAACAAGCAGGCGCTGATTGAGAAAAACGATATCAGCACCCTGCCGGTGGACAGCATTTATACCCCGGTGCTCAAGTGCAACTACACGGTGGAAAACACCCGTGTTGGCCAGATCACCGACTATGATAAGCTGACCATTGAGGTTTGGACCGACGGCACCACCAGTGCACAGGAGGCTTTGAGCCTTTCTGCACGCGTGCTGACCGAGCACCTGAACCTGTTTGTGAACCTGTGCGATGAAGCCGCTGAGACCGAAATCATGGTCGAAAACGACGAAAAGGGCAAGGAAAAGGCCCTTGAGATGACGATTGAAGAGCTGGACCTGAGCGTCCGTTCCTTCAACTGCCTCAAGCGTGCCGGCATTAACACTGTGGGCGACCTTGTGAACAAGAGCGAGGACGACATGATGAAGGTGCGCAACCTTGGCCGCAAGAGCCTCGAGGAAGTCATGGCAAAGCTGGACAGCCTGGGCTTTACGCTTACCAAAGACGAAGACAACTGATTTGTAAAGGAGTGAAACGGAATGCCCGGTACTAGAAAGCTCGGCCGCGCTACCGATAGCCGCAACGCCATGCTGCGTGCGATGGTCACTTACCTGTTTGAGAACGGCAAGATTGAAACCACCGTTACCCGCGCTAAGGAAGTTCGCGCTATGGCCGAAAAGATGGTCACCCTCGGCAAGAGCGGCGACCTGCATACCAAGCGCCAGATCTTCAGCTACATCACCAAAGAGGATGTTGCCAAGAAGGTTATGGACGTTTATGCACCCAAGTACGCTGACCGCAATGGTGGTTACACCCGCATTATCAAGACTGGTATGCGCCGCGGTGACGCTGCCGAAATGGCCATTATCGAATTGGTCTGATCGACAGATAGCATGAATTAAGAACAGCGCCTGCTGAATAAGCGGGCGCTGTTTTTGTTTATGCGTTTATATATGGGTAGATTTGTGCATGGTTGGCAGGGGAGGGGGCAGGCTGAACTGTTTACCCAACCGGAAAATGCCAACAATACAGGTACACCATGCACCAAAAGTTCATGGCAAAACCGAACCAAATGGACACAAGAAAGAGGATTTCCTGCATAGGGACAGGCATAATCGGACTGTTGCGGGCAAAAAACACAACGTTTTGTTAAGAAATTGTAAAATCATACAGAATTTTTTGATAAAAGAAAGTTGACGAATGTGCAAAGCGCGGAAAATGGCGGAAACACAGCAAAAAGAGAAAATAAGGGCTGTTTTTGCGGTGGGTATGTGTTAGAATATGTTTAGAAGTGCGGCAAAAACCGCCGCAGTATGCACAAACAAAAGCACAATGAAAATCGATAAAGGAGCTAATGTTATGGCAGAACAATCGATGGGCCCCCGCGACTTTTTCCGCAAAGAAGCCGCGATCGCTGATCTGGCACTGCTGGCTTGCCCGGGTGCAGAGGAGCTTTGCAACCTGGTAGACGGCCATCTGGTGCGTTGGGCGCGTGAAGTGGGAATGGATGTGGACACTTTCATCATTCCTTCTGACTGCCCGCGTTTCCAGTCCGGTGATGCTAAGGGCCTTGTCAAGGCTTCCACTCGTGGCGATGATATCTACATTTTTGTCGATCCGGGCAACTACAGCGTGACCTACAACCTGTTTGGTTACGAAAACCATCTTTCCCCGGATGACCATTTCCAGAACCTGATCCGCCTGATCCAGGCTGTTTCCGGCCGTGCGCACCGTATCAGCGTGATCATGCCCAGTCTGTACGGCGGCCGCCAGCATCGCCGCGTCAGCCGCGAAAGCCTGGACTGCGCTTACGCTCTGCAGCAGCTGCGCACCATGGGCGTTAAGAACATTATTACCTTTGATGCTCATGACCCCCGCGTAATGAACGCTGTGCCCCTGATGAGCTTCGATAACGTTATGCCCACCTATCAGGTGCTCAAGTGCCTGCTGCACCATGTACCGGATGTCGACTTCAGCAAGGAGCAGTTCCTGGTCGTTTCCCCGGATGAAGGCGCCATGAACCGCAACATGTACTACTCCAGCGTGCTGGGCTGCAACCTGGGTATGTTCTACAAGCGCCGTGATTACAGCCGCGTTGTGAATGGCCGCAACCCCATTGTTGCCCATGAATACCTGGGCGAGGATGTCAAGGGTAAGGACGTCTTCATTGCCGATGATATTATCGCTTCCGGCGAGTCCATGCTGGACATCGGCTATGAGCTGAAGATGCGCGGTGCCAAGAACATCTTTACCTGCGCCACTTTCCCGCTGTTCACTGCCGGTCTGGATAAGTTCGACAAAGCCTACAATGACGGCATCATCAAGGCTGTGCTGGGCACCAACCTGACCTACCGCAAGCCGGAGCTGTTGGAGCGCCCCTGGTACTTTGATGTTGATTTGTCTAAGTACACCGCTTATTTCATCGCTGCCATCAACCATGATATGAGCGTATCCAGCATCATCGACCCGATGACCAAGATCAAGCATCTGCTGGATAACCACGGTATTCCCATCGGCAACCAGGAATAATTGACGGAATAAGTTGTTTGCCTGCGGCTGTAACCGGCCGCAGGCAAACTTTTTGCCCGGATTGATTGCAACAGGCGGGGAATGCGTATATAATAGTTGCGTACAAGGGCATTTTTGTGGGGCTGCTGCATTGTCAGCGCGGCTCCAAATTTATTTGTCAGGAGGTTTTTCCATTATGACTCCCATGGAACAACTTAAAGCAATGGTCGCTGGCAAAAAGGTGGCATTCATCGGTGCGGGCGTCAGCCACAAACCGTGCATCACCATGCTTGCCGCGCTGGGGGCAGATATCACCCTCTGCGACCAGAAAAAGAGCTTGGATGATTTTGGTGATTACGCCGATACGCTGCGCAAGCTGAACGTAAAGCTCAGCCTTGGCGAGCATTATACCGATGGCTTTGCCGGACAGGATATCATCATGCGCACCCCCGGCTATGAATTCTTTAAGCCGGAGCTGCAGGCCGCCAAACAGGCCGGTGCGCTTGTGACCAGCGAGGTAGAACTCTTTTTTGAGCTGTGCCCCTGCGAGATCGTGGCTGTGACCGGCTCTGACGGCAAAACCACCACCACCACCCTGATTGCCAAGATGTTTGAGGCTGCCGGCCGCAAGGTGTTCCTGGGCGGCAACATTGGCGCAGCCCTGCTGCCCCAGCTGCCGGACGTTACCCCGGCTGATATCGCTGTTGTGGAACTTTCCAGCTTCCAGCTGATCAGCATGCGCAAGAGTCCCAAGGTGGCGGTTGTGACCAACGTGACCCCCAACCACCTGGACCACCACAAGGATATGCAGGAGTATATTGATGCCAAACGCAACATTCTGCTTTGGCAGGAGCCACCCTGCCGCGCCGTACTGGGTTATGAGAACGATATCACCCGGAGCATGGCCGCTGACTGCAAAGGTGAACAGTTCTGGTTCACCCGCCTGCACGAGACCGACCACGGTGCATTCCTGCGAGAGAGTGATGATACCCTCTGCTATGCCGAAAACGGTGTTGTGACCCCCGTGCTGCCCCGTGCAGAAGTAAAGCTGCGCGGCATGCACAACGTGGAAAATCTGCTGGCCGCCATTGCAGCGGTCTGGGGCCGCGTTCCGGTGGATGTCATGCGTCAGGTTGGCTCTACCTTTACTGGCGTGGAACACCGCATTGAGCCGGTTCGCGTGCTGGATGGCGTAACGTATTACAATGACTCCATCGCATCCAGCCCTACCCGCACCATTGCGGGCCTGCGCAGCTTTGACCAGAAGATCATCCTGATTGCGGGCGGCTATGACAAAAAAATCCCCTATGAGCCGCTGGCACCGGAAATCGTGGCACATGTCAAAGTGTTGGTGCTGATGGGGGCAACCGCACCGCGCATTGAAAAGGCTGTGCGCGAGGACCCGAACTTTGACCCGCAGGCATTGCCGATCCTGCACGCAGACAGCATGCAGCATGCTGTTGAGCTGGCACGCGGTGCAGCCAAGCCGGGTGACATCGTCAGCCTGTCGCCGGCATCGGCGTCCTTTGACCTTTACCCCAACTTTGAAGTCCGCGGCCGTGACTACAAGCGTATTGTCAACGAGCTTCAGTAATTTACGGGGATGACGGGGGTTGTTTGTTCCTTTTTTGAAAAAAGGAACCGAAAAAACTTTAATATAATAGATATTTTTTATATTGAGGCAAGGCAGGTTGCAAAAGGGTAAAAAGCAGACGGTTTAGGGCAATCGGAACAGAAGATAGGATATTTTTTATTTGATGTTTTGCCCAATAGAGACCGTAGAGGCGCATATTGTACGCCCGCGCGCCCTGCGCCAACAGCCCTATCCATAGCGGAGACAAAACTCATTTTCCCAAAGCAATCTCCGCAATCTCAAAATCAAACCTAAAGGAGTTCCCCATGATTCAGGCTGTCACCACCCCCGCGCACAAGCAGGCGTTTGCGACGGCCATTCAAGGGGCTCCTTATTTTCGTGCCGTGATGGGGCGTGACCTGGCCCTGTGGGCAGATAACCCCGGTGCCCCGGTGCGGCTCTTCACCCTGCCCGGTGCGGCCCTGACCCTGAACGGCAGCACCGCCCAGCTGTGCGGCACCCCCCAGGACTGGGAGGAACTGCTAAGCTTTTTGCAGTTTGCGGGCATCGCCCATCTGATTGCGGAAGAAACGCCCCTACTGCCCGCTGCAGCGGGGGAGCCGCTGTTCCTGTATAGTATGCCACCTCAGGATCGTCTGCCGCTGGCGCAAGGACATCAGGGCTATATGCTGAATCGCAGCCCATCTGTCTTGCGCCTGGCAACCCAGCTTTTCCCGCAGGAACCGGAACGGCAGGACTGCTATTATTCCGAAACCTGTACCGCGCTGGCCCACGGCTTTGCCCGTGTGCTGGCTTTGCAGGATGCAGCAGGCCGCCCGGTGAGCACTGTGGGGGCTTATGCCATGGCCAACGGCGAAGCCTATATGGCAATGGGGGAAACCCTGCCGGAGCTGCGCGGACGGGGCATCGGCGGCTGGCTGATTCCCTACCTGGCCAACGAGCTGGCAGGGGAGGGCTGGACCGTGACATTTTTGTGCGCGGCAGAGCGCTGCCGCTTTTATGAACGCCTTGGTTTTGTACTGCAAAAACAGTACGTTAAGTATAAATTATAATAAGTAAAACAGACAGGATACACTATGATTGAACAATTCTATGATTTGAAACCCCAGGTGCTGGAACTGGACCGCAAAACGCTGGAACTTTGCCGCGATCAGTTTGCCCACCTGGAAGAGATCCGCGATTATAACCAACTGAAAATGCTGCGCGCCTTTACGGACTGCGGCGTGGAAGCCCGGCATTTCCTTGGCTCCACCGGTTACGGCGTGTGGGACGATAGCCGCAATAAGCTGGAGGAAGTATTTTCTCGCTGCATGGGGGCCGAGGACGCTCTGGTACGCCCGCAGTTCATGAGTGGTACCCACACCTTGACAGTGGCGCTGTTTGGTCTGCTGCGCGCAGGGGACACCCTGCTGGCCGCCACCGGCCGCCCCTATGATACGCTGGAAGGCGTGATCGGTATTGGCGAGGCTGGCAAGGGCTGCGGCACGCTGCAGGAATACGGCATCCATTACGATGAGGTACCCCTGCTGCCGGACTTTACGCCGGACTATGCCGCCATTGCAGAGCACGCCAAGACCGTTACCGTGGTGCATATCCAGCGCAGCCGCGGTTATACCCAGCGCAACGCCTTTGACCTGGATACCATCCAGAAAGTGGCCGATACCGCCCGCAAGGCCAACCCCGATGTGGTGATCTTTGTGGATAACTGCTATGGCGAGTTCACCCAAATCCGGGAGCCGCTCTCCGCCGGCGCGGACGTTATCGCGGGCAGCTTTATCAAGAACCCCGGCGGCGGCATTACCCCCACTGGCGGCTATATTGCCGGTAAAGCCGACCTGGTGGAAAAAATCAGCCACCGCTTTACCGCCCCCGGCATCGGCAAGGACCTTGGCTGCACGCAGGACAGCCTGCGTGATACTTTCCTCGGCTTCTATTACGCCCCCGGCGTTGTGTGTGAAGCACTGAAAACCGCCGTGTATGCCCAGTGCCTGCTGGAGCTGGTGGGTGTGAACCCCGTGCCCCGCTATACCGCCGACCATAACGATATTGTGACTTGCTTTGATTCCGGCAGTGCCGCCGCGCTGCAGGGGTTCTGCGCAGGCATCCAGTCCTGCTCTCCGGTGGACAGCTTTGTCAGCCCCGAACCGGCAGACGAACCGGGCTATACCGACCAGGTCATTATGGCATCCGGTTCCTTTACCGAGGGCTCTACCATTGAAATCAGCTGTGACGGCCCGCTGCGCGCCCCCTACACCTGCTATTTGCAGGGCGGTGTAAACTTTACCGCAGGCCGCGCCGCCGTGCTGAACGCTGTGCAGAAGGCTTTCTTTGCCTGATAGCGGCACAGCAAGGCTGAGCAACAGAAAAAGCAAAACCGTACAAAATGCAAAACGCCCCGGAACACTGGTCAGAATGTGTTCCGGGGCGTTATTTTTTGTAGATAAGCAATCAGCCGTTGCGGACATAATCACGCACAAGGGCCTGCAGCAGATCGTCGCGGTCAATGCGGCGAATCAGCGAACGGGCGTTCTTGTAAGTAGTGATATAAGTCGGGTCCTCCGAAAGAATATAGCCGACCAGCTGGTTGACGGGGTTATAGCCCTTCTCCTCCAGTGCACCGTAAACAAGCTGCATAACCTGCTTGATCTCCTGGTCTTTATCGTCGCGGATAGAGAATACCGCGGTAGGTTCAGAAATCGCCATTAGCAACAACCCCCTTCTGCATCGGGCCTATCAATATCCCACATGCTGTTTCACTCTATTATATACGCATTTGCCGCGCTATGCAAGTGGGTAAGCGGCAGAATAGACAAAAAAACGAACTTTAATCCCGCAAAAACTTGCACTGCTTACTGGAAGTCTTATCGAGCATTTTGGCAACGCAGATGCCGTGCCGCAGCTGCCGGAGCGGTGCTTAAGCCGCAAGGCGGGAATTGTGCGGTGTTGCCTTTGGCTTATCAGATACACCCTAGAGCTTATGGCATCACAAAGCCGGGGTCACCGGGCAGGATCAGGTTGTTCTTGGCCAGCATGGCGCGGAACTCTTCCTCCGGCATTTCAAAGGTGATCTCCCGGATCATAGAAGGTTCGTGCAGCAGCACCTGCCACGGTGCGCCGGGTTCGCTCTGCTGCAGAAACAGGATGTTCTCGATTTTGCCGCCAAAGTCCTGCACGGCTTCATCAGCCAGCAGGGCGGGATCGGGCACCACAAAATAATGGTCCACCATGCGGCCATCTTTGAAGTTGTGTTCGATCACGGCAGGAATTTCGTTTTCCGCCTGTTCGGCTTTGTACTGCATGCGCAGCGAAAGAAAATCTGCCGCGGTAAGGGTAGTGGGCATAGGCACCTCCGGTGGTTATTTGCAGCATCCAGTATTATCTGCGCTTTTGGCTTAGCATCTGCCGCACCTCGCTCGCCGTATCGGCACTTAGAATTATGCGGTATTGCCTTAGGAGTTAGGAATTATAGGGAACGCGGAATTCCAACACAAATAAAAAATGATGGTGGGAAATTGGCTTAGTGTCATTATACCACATCTTTACGAAGTTGGGATAACGGAAAAAAGCAAATTTCGTGCGCGGCGCGGGGCCGCGGCCACCATCATGGTTGGGATGCTATTTAGGTGTCAAACACACCCGTCAGATAAGCGCAGGATCAGACGCGCAGGCTGGTGCCTTCGCCGGTGCCGGGGTTGGAGTCGAACTCGTAATCATTGCCGGGCAGGATGGCGTTCAGCAGGATGCCGGCCAGGGCAGCAATGGCCAGGCCGGACAGGGTAACGCTGACACCGCCGATGCCGAAGGTGATGCCGCCCACGGAGTTAAAGCCCAGAGCGCACACCAGGATAACGGCAGCAATGATCAGGTTACGGCTGTTGGTAAAGTCGACCTGATTTTCCACTACGTTGCGAACACCGATGGCGGAGATCATGCCGTACAGCACAAAGCTGATACCACCGATGATGCCGGAAGGAATGGTGTTGATGATGGCTTCAAACTTGGGGCAGAAGCTCAGGATGCAGGCAAATACAGCGGCAATGCGGATGACCAGGGGATCATAGATCTTGGTCAGGGCCAGAACGCCGGTGTTTTCGCCGTAGGTGGTGTTGGCGGGGCCGCCCAGCAGGCCGGCCATGGCGGTTGCCAGGCCGTCGCCCATCAGGGTGCGGTTCAGGCCGGGGTCACGGATATAGTTGCGGCCGGTGGTGGCGCTGATGGCGGCAATATCGCCGATGTGCTCCATCATGGTTGCAATGGCAATGGGCATGATGGTGAACAGGGCGCTGATGAATTTTTCGCTGCCGTCAATGGCAAACAGACCCATGGCCTCTTTGTGGATGGGGAAACCGATCCAGGAGGCCTCGCCGATGGCGGCAAAGTCAACCGCACCAGTTACCAGGGCAACCGCATAGCTGACCAGAACACCGATCAGAATGGGCAGGATCTTGACCATGCCTTTGCCCCAGATGTTGCAGACGATAACGGTGGCCAGCGCCACAAAAGCCAGCAGCCAGTTGCTCTGGCAGTTGGTGATGGCGGACGGGGCCAGGATCAGGCCAATGGAGATGATGATGGGGCCGGTGACAACAGGCGGGAAGAACCGCATGATGCGGCGGATGCCGAACACCGAGATCAGCCCGCTGACCAGCACATACAGCAGGCCGCTGAACGCAACGGCTGCGCAGGCGTAGGGCAAGTTTTCCGGGTTGGCACCGTCATTGCTGACAATGGCAAAGCCGCCCAGGTAGGCAAAGCTGGAACCCAAAAATGCGGGAACCTTGCCCTTGCAGATGATGTGGAACAGCAGCGTGCCAAGGCCGGCGCACAGCAGCGTGGTGGAAACGCTCAGGCCGGTCAGCAGGGGAACCAGCACGGTTGCGCCAAACATGGCGAACATGTGCTGCGCACCCAGGATCAGCAGCCGGGGCGTGCCCAGTTTTTTGGCATCGTAAATGCCCTGGGAATAATCAATGGGATTGCTCATAAAATGAATCCTCCTTACCGTGTATGTGTGTGCGGCCGGCGTGCAGAATGCCGCAAACAGAAACCGGCCGGACAAAAAGACACACATACTTTATCTAGTCTACCAGAAACGACAGTAAAACACAAGTTGAAAAACTGCCAAATACTGCCGCATTTTGTATACTTTGTGTATTATCGAGCATTTTGGCAACGCAGATGCCGTGCCGCAGCCGCCGGAGCGGTGCTTAAGCCGTAAGGCGGGAATTATGCGGTGTTGCCTAATAAAAAGCGGCGAAAGAGAGGCAGCTGAGATGATCCGCCATATTTTGTTCTGGAAATATACCGACGCTGTAAAAGCACAGCATCAAGAAGCTGAAGCTTTGAAGTTTTTACAAAATTCCGTTGCCACCATGCGGGGCAGGATCGACGGCTTGCTGTGCATTGAAATTGGCCTCAACCTGGCCGGAGGGGACTATGATTTGATATTCTATGCAGAACTGCGGGATGAACAGGCGCTGCAATGCTTCCAGCAGCATCCGCTGCACGCTGCCCACCGTGAGCGCTGCAAAGACCTTGTAACGGCGCGCTTGTGCGGTGATGTGAGAGTGGGTACGAATTAAAGGCCAGTTGCGCAAAAAGTGCGGCGGAAAGCCGTGCAAATGTGGTCATTCTCGGCATGTTTTTTGCCGGAATGATATGGTATAATCGTATCATCAAAACAATCCTGCGGGCCTGCCCCAAGCATGGCTGCGGGAATGTAAGGACGTAATATAAAGAGGGATCAATGTGGATAATTTAATGTTCAGCCTGAACGCGACCCTTCCGGTATTTCTGGTGATGGTCATTGGATGGGCGCTGGGGCAAAAAGGCTTTTTGCCAAAGCAGTTCTGCACCGTGGCCGACAAGCTGGTGTTCAAGGTAACGCTGCCGGTCATGCTGTTCTGTGATATGGCAACCCTGGACCTTGCCCACAGCTTTGATGCAAAGTTTGTCTTGTTCTGCTTTGCGGTAACGGCCATTGCCATTGTGGTCATCTGGGTGCTGGCGCGCCGCCTGTTGAAAGATAAAACCCTGGTGGGTGAGTTCGTACAGGCCAGCTACCGCAGCAGCGCGGCCATTCTGGGTGTGGCGTTCATCCAGAACATTTACGGCACTTCCGGCATGGCCCCCCTGATGATTTTGGGCAGTGTGCCGCTGTTCAACATTTTTGCGGTCATTATCCTGACGGTGGAAAGCCCGCAGCAGCATGGCAAAGTGACCCCCTCCAAGCTGCTGTACGGTGTGCTGACCAACCCCATTCTGGACGGCATTATTCTGGGTACGCTGTACAGCCTGTTGCCCTTTGGCCTGCCTACCCTGGCGCAGAAAACCCTGACCAGCCTTTCCAGCCTGACCACCCCGCTGGCGCTGCTTTCCATCGGCGCTTCGTTTGAGGGAGCCAAGGCCATCAAAAAGCTGGCACCCACCCTGGTGGCGGCTTGCTGCAAGCTGATGGTGCTGACCACGATCTTTATCCCCGTTGCCGTCAAGCTCGGTTTCCGGGACCAGCAGCTGATTGCCCTGCTCATCATGCTGGGCAGCCCCACCACGCCAAGCTCTTACGTTATGGCCAAGAACATGGGCCATGAGGGTGTGCTGACGGGCAGCTGTGTGGCGGCAACCACGCTGTTCTCGGCGCTATCGCTGACGTTCTGGATCTTTGTTCTGCGTAGCGGCGGCTATATTGCTTAAAAATACAGAATATCTTAACACAAAACGAACCCCCTTTGCATAGTGTGAAATGAGGGCGGGCGGCAAGCCTGCAACACACAGCAAAGGGGGCTTTTTTATGGCAAATGCAATGCCGGAATATGGCGGAACCGTGCTGCGGCCGGGGGCATCCGGCCCGGATATTGCCCTGGTACAGCGCTGGCTGGGCGGACTGAATGTGGATGGACGCTACGGCACCAGCACCGAAACCGCAGTGCGGCGGTTCCAGCGGGAACAGGGGCTGAAAATTGACGGCCACGTGGGCCGAGATACCTGGGATGCCCTGTACCGCGCCTGGGCGGATAAAAACGGGGAAGGGGAGATCTGGCCCGGTGTTACCATGCGCCGCGGCAGCCGGGGCGCAACCGTGAAAAGCGCCCAGCAGAAATTGAAAACCCTGGTGCCGGAACTGACCACCGATGGCCGTTACGGTGCCAGCACGCGGGAAGCGGTTCTGGCCTGGCAGGTAGTGCATGACCTGAAACCGGACGGCATGCTGGGCCGCGCAACCTGGAACAGCCTGTACGGTGTCACTACCAGAAAAGCATAACAAACGCAAAACAGCATCCGCATGGCGGCCCACGGGCAGGGGGCACCATACGGATGCTGTTATTTTGTGAAAAAGCAAAGGCAATACCGCACAATTCCCGCCTGACGGCTTAAGCACTGCTCCGGCGGCTGCGGCACGGCAACTGCGTTGCCAAAATGCTCGATAATGTCGGGTTGCGGTACCCGCATCGTGCTTCGGGGGCAAAAGCCCCTCGCACTCTGCGACCGCTGCCCCTGCTTCG
>QWCH01004189.1_pt1 | contig 13612 bp, 6 predicted proteins | sample 1972671 | NCBI WGS metagenome assembly QWCH01 (sample SAMN09866713, study PRJNA288562) | Human gut metagenome isolate term3_stool, whole genome shotgun sequencing... | isolation source: gut | host: Homo sapiens | place: USA: California | reverse complement strand
GACTCTAAACCATTTTGTTGTTATGATTGTTTAGGTTCAAAAAAAATAATAGATGTCTTCATATAATTCAAACAATAGAATAAGCTTTGCATCGATAAAAAATCAGCTGGAATACCCTGATTTTCTTGAGGTGCAGTTGAAGTCTTTCAAGGACTTTTTTCAATTAGGTACCACGCCTGAGAACAGAAAGAATGAAGGCCTTTACACGGTTTTCAAGGAAAATTTTCCTATAACTGATACACGGAACAACTTTGTTTTGGAATTTTTGGACTATTTTATAGATCCGCCCCGCTACACGATCGAGGAGTGTCTGAGTCAGGGATTGACTTTCGGCGCACCCTTGAAAGCGAAGTTAAAGTTGTACTGTACAGACCCGGAACATGAAGATTTTGATACCGTTATCGAGGATGTATATTTAGGGAATGTTCCTTACATGACTCCGAAGGGTACTTTCGTGATCAATGGAGCAGAGCGAGTGGTAGTTTCTCAGTTACACAGGTCTCCCGGCGTTTTCTTCGGGCAAAGTATCCACGCGAATGGTACGAAGCTTTATTCCGCGAGAATTATTCCGTTCAAGGGTTCATGGATCGAGTTCGCCACGGACATCAATAACGTGATGTACGCGTATATCGACCGGAAGAAAAAATTGCCCGTGACAACTCTTTTGAGAGCGATCGGGTTTGAAACGGATAAGGATATCCTTGAGATATTCGGTCTTGCAGATGAAGTCAATGTTTCCCGTACGGGGTTGAAGAAAGTCGTTGGCAGACGTTTGGCTGCTCGTGTTTTGAAATCTTGGATTGAAGATTTCGTTGATGAAGATACCGGTGAGGTCGTTTCTATCGAGCGTAACGAGATTATCGTTGATCGTGAAACGGTACTGGAGCCTGAGCATATTGATGCAATTGTCGAATCCGGCGCGAAAACGATCCTTCTTCACAAGGAAATGCAGAACTTGGCTGATTATGCTATTATATATAACACGCTGCAAAAGGATCCCTGTAACTCAGAGAAAGAAGCCGTGTTGCATATTTACAGGCAATTGCGTAGTTCGGAGCCGCCAGATGAGGCTACTGCACGCGATGTGATCGATAAGTTGTTCTTCTCGGACAAACGTTACGATTTGGGTGACGTGGGACGTTACAAGTTGAACAAGAAGTTGAATCTCGCGACAGACCCGGATATCCGTGTGCTGACGAAAGAGGATATTATCGAGATCATCAAATATTTGATCCGTTTGTTGAACGCCAAGACGGACGTGGACGATATCGACCACTTGAGCAACCGCCGCGTACGTACGGTTGGCGAACAATTATATAATCAATTCGGAGTAGGGTTGGCCCGTATGGCACGTACGATTCGTGAGAGAATGAACGTGCGCGACAACGAGGTGTTTACCCCGGTTGACTTGATTAATTCGAAGATTTTGTCTTCGGTGATTAACTCGTTCTTCGGAACGAATGCGTTGTCCCAGTTCATGGATCAAACGAATCCGCTGGCTGAGATAACCCACAAAAGACGTATGTCCGCATTGGGACCCGGTGGTCTTTCGAGAGATCGCGCCGGATTCGAGGTGCGTGACGTGCATTACACTCACTATGGTCGTTTGTGTCCGATCGAAACGCCCGAGGGACCGAATATCGGTTTGATTTCATCTCTCTGCGTGTACGCCAAGATCAATGACCTCGGGTTTATCGAGACTCCTTACCGTAAGGTAAATGACGGAGTGGTGGATTTGTCCGAAGAAGGAGTGAAATATTATTCGGCGGAAGAAGAAGAAGAAAAGGTAATCGCTCAGGCTAGTTCCCCGATCAACGAAGAAGGGAAGTTTACCAATAAATGGGTAAAAGCCAGAAAGGATGCCGATTTCCCGATGGCAGCGGGTGAAGAGGTGGACATGATTGATGTTGCCCCGAACCAGATTGCTTCTATCGCGGCTTCTTTGATTCCCTTCTTGGAGCATGATGATGCTAACCGCGCGTTGATGGGATCTAACATGATGCGTCAGGCAGTTCCGATCATTTCTCCGGAATCCCCGATCGTGGGTACCGGTTTGGAAGCTAACTTGATCAAGGATTCCAGAACACAGATCGTTGCTGAAGGTCCGGGTGTGGTTAGTTTCGTGGACGGGCGCAAGATCGTGATCAAGTATGACCGCACGGAAGAAGAGGCTTTTGTAAGTTTCGAGCCGGATACGAAAGAGTATTATTTGCCGAAATATCAACGTACTAACCAAAGTACGACAATCACGTTGAAGCCGATCGTGAGAAAAGGCGAGCGTGTAGAAGAAGGACAGATTCTGACGGAAGGTTACTCTTCCCAGAAGGGTGAGTTGGCTCTCGGGCGTAACCTGAAAGTGGCATTCATGCCTTGGAAGGGGTACAACTACGAGGATGCTATCGTGATCTCCGAAAATATTGTTCGGAATGACGTGTTCACTTCTGTTCACGTGGACGAGTATTCTTTGGAAGTGCGTGAAACGAAACGCGGTCTTGAGGAGTTGACGGCCGATATCCCGAACGTGAGTGAAGAGGCAACGAAGGATCTGGATGAAAACGGAATCATTCGTGTCGGAGCTCGTGTACAGCCGGGAGATATCTTGATCGGTAAGATTACCCCGAAAGGTGAGTCTGACCCGAGTCCGGAAGAAAAGTTGTTGAGAGCCATCTTCGGTGACAAAGCCGGTGACGTGAAAGATGCTTCTTTGAAGGCTTCCCCGTCTTTGAAGGGTGTGATTATCGACAAGAAGCTGTTCCAACGCACGATCAGCGACCGCAAGACTAAAGCTGCCGGAAAGAATATACTGGCAGAGTTAGACGAGCAGTTCCAACGTAAAGTAGGTGATCTTACTTCTCTGTTGATCGATAAGTTGTTCGAACTGGTGAACGGTAAGACTTCACAAGGCGTGAAGAATTATTTGAACGAGGATATTGTTCCGAAAGGCGTGAAGTTCTCGTACAAGATGCTGCAGAATATGGATTTCTTGCAGATTAACCCGAACAAGTGGACGACAGACAAGCAGAAGAATGATATGATCCGCGACTTGTTGCATAACTATATCATCAAGTACAAAGAGATCGAGGGACAGATCAAACGTAAGAAATACAACGCTACTGTCGGGGACGAACTTCCCACGGGTATCATCAAGATGGCAAAAGTTTACGTGGCTAAAAAACGTAAATTGCAAATCGGTGATAAGATGGCAGGACGTCACGGTAACAAGGGTATCGTATCCCGCGTGGTAAGGGTGGAAGATATGCCGTTCTTGGCTGACGGAACTCCGGTTGATATTTGTTTGAACCCGTTGGGTGTGCCTTCCCGTATGAACTTGGGACAGGTATTCGAAACCGTATTGGGTTGGGCAGGTAAGAACTTGGGAGTGAAGTTCGCTACTCCGATTTTCGATGGTGCGACTCTTGAAGATATCAATAAGTACACGGACGAAGCCGGTGTACCCAGATTCGGTACCACGTACTTGTATGACGGGGGAACGGGAGAACGTTTCGACCAGCCGGCAACCGTGGGGGTGATCTACATGTTGAAGTTGGGGCACATGGTTGACGATAAGATGCATGCTCGTTCTATCGGTCCGTACTCGTTGATTACTCAACAACCTCTTGGAGGTAAGGCTCAGTTCGGAGGTCAGCGTTTCGGAGAGATGGAGGTTTGGGCACTCGAGGCATTTGGTGCATCACATATCCTTCAGGAAATCCTGACAGTGAAGTCGGATGACGTGATGGGAAGAACGAAGACTTACGAGCATATCGTGAAAGGGGAACCTCTGCCGAATCCCGGGATTCCGGAGTCTTTCAACGTGTTGTTGCATGAGCTTCGCGGGTTAGGATTGAGCGTAAACCTAATATAATGGAAAATTGAAAATGGAAAATTGAAAATGGGGAAAGAAAGTCTATTAATTTTCAATTCTCAATTTTCAATTTTCAATTAACAAATAAAATATGGCCTTCAGAAAAGACAATAAAGTAAAGAGTTTTACTAAAATAGCGATTGGGTTGGCTTCGCCGGAAGAGATTCTGGAACGATCCAGTGGCGCTGTACTAAAACCGGAGACGATTAACTATCGTACTTACAAGCCTGAACGTGACGGTTTGTTCTGCGAGCGTATTTTCGGACCGGTGAAGGATTACGAATGTCATTGCGGTAAGTACAAACGTATTCGTTATAAAGGGATCGTTTGCGACCGTTGTGGTGTCGAGGTGACGGAGAAGAAGGTAAGACGTGAGCGCATGGGGCACATTCAATTGGTGGTTCCGGTGGCTCATATCTGGTATTTCAAATCATTACCGAATAAAATCGGTTACTTGTTAGGTTTACCTTCCAAGAAACTGGATACCGTGATTTACTACGAGAGATACGTGGTGGTGAACCCGGGTATCATGGGTGATACGGGTATCAAAACAATGGACTTTTTGACGGAGGAGGAATATCTGGATATTCTGGATAAGCTTCCGACGGATAATCAATATCTGGATGATGATGATCCGAATAAATTCATTGCTAAGATGGGTGCCGAGGCGATCTCCATGTTGTTGGAGCGTCTGGACTTGGATGATTTGTCCTATGATTTGAGAAATAAAGCGAACACGGAGACTTCTCAACAGAGAAAGAACGAAGCTTTGAAACGTTTGCAGGTTGTAGAGGCTTTCCGCGAGAGTAAAGAGATTAATAAACCGGAATGGATGATCGTGAAGGTGTTGTCTGTGATACCGCCCGAGTTGCGTCCGTTGGTTCCGTTGGATGGTGGTCGTTTTGCGACTTCCGATTTGAACGATTTGTACAGACGAGTAATCATCCGTAACAATCGTTTGAAGAGACTGATCGAGATCAAGGCTCCGGATGTGATCTTACGTAATGAAAAACGTATGTTGCAGGAGGCCGTGGATTCATTGTTCGATAACTCTCGTAAGTCTAACGCCGTAAAGATCGAGAATAACAGACCGTTGAAATCTTTGTCCGACAGTTTGAAAGGTAAACAAGGACGTTTCCGTCAGAACTTGTTGGGTAAGCGTGTTGACTATTCTGCGCGTTCGGTAATTGTCGTTGGGCCGGACTTGAAGATGCACGAATGTGGTATCCCGAAGGATATGGCAGCCGAATTGTACATGCCGTTTATTATCCGTAAGTTGATCGAGCGCGGTATCGTGAAGACGGTGAAGAGTGCGAAAAAGATCGTGGATCGTCGTGACCCGATTGTTTGGGACATTCTGGAAAATGTGTTGAGAGGGCATCCGGTTTTGTTGAACCGTGCGCCGACTTTGCACCGCTTGGGTATTCAGGCTTTCCAGCCGAAATTGATCGAGGGTAAGGCTATCCGTTTGCATCCTTTGGCTTGTACCGGATTTAATGCCGACTTTGACGGTGACCAGATGGCTGTGCATTTGCCGTTAGGTAACGAGGCTGTTCTGGAAGCGCAGATTTTGATGTTGTGTTCGCATAACATCTTGAATCCGGCTAACGGTGCGCCTATCACGGTACCTTCTCAAGATATGGTACTCGGTTTGTACTATATCACGAAACCGAGAAAAGGCGTGAAAGGTGAAGGTTTGAAGTTCTATGCTCCCGAGGAAGTGATTATCGCTTTCAACGAGCGGGCTGTGGATTTGCATGCCGAGATTGAAGTGAAAATTGATGATGTAGATAATGAAGGGAACGCGATCAACCACATGATTAAGACTACTGTCGGTCGTGTGATATTGAATCAGTTTACCCCGAAGAATTATCCGTATATTAATACCTTGATCACGAAGAAAGCTTTGCGTGACATCATCGGTGACGTGTTCAAACGTTGCGGGGTGGATGTGACCGCCAAGTTCTTGGATGATATCAAAGACTTGGGTTACCGTAAGGCGTTCGAGGGTGGTTTGTCATTCAACTTGGGTGACGTTATCGTGCCGGAGAACAAGCAAGATTTGTTGCAGGAGGGATACGATCAAGTGGAAGAGGTGATGATGAACTATAACATGGGATTCATTACCAATAATGAAAGATATAACCAGATTATTGATATTTGGACACACGTGAACGCTAACTTGACTTCAACTTTGATGAAGCAGTTGGCATCTGACGACCAGGGATTCAATTCTATCTACATGATGTTGGATTCCGGAGCCCGTGGATCTCGCGAGCAGATTCGTCAGTTGGGTGGTATGCGTGGATTGATGGCGAAACCCCAAAAATCCGGAGCTACCGGTGGTCAGATTATCGAGAACCCGATTTTGGCAAACTTCAAGGAAGGGCTTTCGGTGTTGGAGTACTTCATTTCAACCCACGGTGCTCGTAAAGGTTTGGCGGATACGGCATTGAAGACGGCAGACGCCGGATACCTGACTCGTCGTCTGGTTGACGTGGCAAATGACATCACGATTACTGAGGAAGACTGCGGTACGTTGAGAGGGGTTACCATTTCGGCTATCAAGAATAACGAGGAGATCGTATCTTCTTTGTCCGAGAGAATATTGGGACGCGTGTCCGTGCATGATATTTATCACCCGAATACCGGTGAATTGATCGTGGCATCGGGTGACGAGATCACGGAAGTGATTGCCGATATTATTGAAAAATCACCGATCGAGCGAGTTGAAGTACGTTCTGTACTGACTTGTGAGGCGAAGAAAGGAGTTTGTGCTAAATGTTATGGACGTAACCTTGCTACCAGCCGTATGGTTGAGAAAGGTGAGGCTGTCGGAGTTATTGCGGCACAGTCTATTGGTGAGCCGGGTACCCAGTTGACATTGAGAACTTTCCACGTGGGAGGTACTGCCGGAAATATTTCCAGCGAGAACTCGTTGAAAGCGAAATATGACGGTTATGTCGAGTATGAGGAATTGCGTTCTGTCGAGCATGTGTTGGATAACGGAACGACTTGTGACGTTGTTGTCGGACGTTTGACGGAGTTGCGCATTCTGGATAAAAACACGAATATTATATTGATTTCTCACGCTATCCCTTATGGGGCTAAATTGTTCGTGAAGGATGGTGATGAAGTAAATAAAGGTGAGTTGCTTTGTGAATGGGACCCGTTCAATGCGTTGATCATTACTGAATTTGCCGGAACTGTCGGGTTGGAGAACTTGATTGAGGGTGAAACCTACAAGGAAGAATCTGACGAAACGACCGGATTTAGAGAGATGATTATCATCGAGTTCCGTGATAAGATGAAAGCTCCCGCTTTGCGTATCAATGATGCGGAAGGAAATATGATCAAGAGTTACAACTTGCCGGTAGGCGCTCACATCGTTGTAAAAGAAGGTGCAGAGGTAACGGCAGGTAGTACGATCGCGAAGATTCCGAGGGCTGTTGGTAAGGCAGGCGATATCACGGGAGGTCTTCCTCGTGTTACCGAGTTGTTTGAAGCTCGTAACCCGTCGAACCCCGCGGTTGTATCGGAAATTGACGGGGAGGTAACTTATGGTAAGATCAAGCGCGGTAACCGCGAGATCATCGTAACTTCTAAAGCCGGAGAGGTGAAGAAGTATCTGGTATCTCTGTCAAAACAGATATTGGTTCAGGAGAACGACTATGTACGTGCCGGAACCCCGTTGTCTGACGGTGCGATTACCCCGATCGATATTCTGAATATCGAGGGACCGATCAAAGTACAGGAATATATCGTGAACGAGGTACAGGATGTGTATCGTATGCAGGGTGTGAAGATTAACGATAAACACTTCGAGATTATCGTACATCAAATGATGCGTAAGGTATTGATTCAAGATGCCGGAGACACGAGGTTCTTGGAAAACCAAATCGTTGACAAAGGTGAGTTCATGGAAGAAAACGATTCAATCTACGGTAAGAAAGTTGTACTGGATGCCGGAGATTCGGATCGGGTGAAACCGGGACAAATTATCACGGTACGTATGTTGAGAGATATTAACTCTCAATTGAAACGTCGTGACTTGAAGGTGATAGAGGCTAGGGATGCGGTGCCCGCAACTTCGGCACAGGTATTACAAGGTATTACCCGCGCTGCATTGCAGACGGCAAGCTTTATCTCTGCTGCTTCATTCCAAGAGACCACGAAGGTGTTGAACGAAGCTGCAATTTACGGTAAGGTCGATCCTCTGGAAGGATTGAAAGAGAACGTGATTTGCGGTCACTTGATACCAGTGGGAACAGGTATGAAAGAGTTTAGAGGTATGATCGTAGGCTCTAAGGCGGATCTCGAAAGGATGGAAAAATAACGATAAGATAGAGGCGCCGAAAGGCGCCTCTATTGTTTTATAACTATAACCGAACCATTATGGAAGAGAAAAAACAACAACTTGATATCGAATTAAGTCATGAGGTGGCACAAGGGACTTATGCTAATCTGGCTATAATTTCCCATTCCTCGTCGGAGTTTATCGTGGATTTTATTCGTATTATGCCGGGTGTGCCGAAGGCTGACGTGAAGAGTCGTATCATACTGACCCCGGAACATGCCAAACGTTTGATGTTGGCGTTACAAGATAACATCCGTAAATTTGAAATGAATTTCGGTAAAATTAACTTGCCCGAAGGTGGTGGTCCCGGAACCCCGATGTTCCCGTTGGATTTGGGAACGAAGGGACAGGCTTAGTAATTTACGATTTCAGATTTATGATTTTAGATTCCCACGTACTTATTCAATTTGTAATTTAGCAATCAAAAGCGCAGATTTGTGCGACTGGAATCATAAATCTGAAATCGTAAATCTAAAATTACTAAAGCCATTTTTTCCGTTTAAAATAGAGTAGCATGATGATGGTGATGAGAATCATGATACCCCATAGGATGAAGTAAGCGTAGCGGTGATTTAGTTCGGGCATGTATTGGAAGTTCATTCCGTAGATGCCGGCGATGAAAGTGAGCGGGATGAAGATGGCGGAGAAAATTGTCAATACTTTCATGACGTCGTTGATCCGGTTGCTAGTGTTGGTTTGGTAAAGATTGATCTGGTCGGATACCATGGAGTAGTATATTTCGATGGCTTCCTGTGCTTGTAGAACCAAGTCGTCCAAGTCGTGCAGATAGGTGTACGTGCGTTCATTGATTAGGGGCGAATCACAGTTCGTGAAACGGGAGGTGACTTCTTTGAAAGGACGGACGTTTTTCCGGATGTAGGATAATTCCGTTTTGTAATGATAAAGACCTTCTATTGTTTTCACGTCGGATTCGAGAATTGTTTTTCCTCTTGACTCAATATCGGCACCCAGTATTTCCAAGTTGATGATATAGCTGTCTACAATCGTATCCAGCAGCGCATAGCAAAGATAGTCCGTGCCATAAGTGCGGATACGGGTTTTCCCGTCATAAAGGCGTTTCTTTACATCCTTGAAATAATCTGCGTCGGTTTCCTGTACCGTAATCAGGTAGTGTGAGCCGACGATGAAAGAGAGTTGTTCCATGTGCACGACATCATCTTCTTTGCCTAAATAGAAAGATTTGGCAATAATGTACAGGTGGTCGGATTCATCGCTGAACCGGGGACGCTGGTCTGTGTTTAAAATGTCTTCCAGAAAAAGGGAAGATATATCGAATGCTTTTCCTATTTCGGCAATCAGGCCTGTGTTCTGAAGACCGGATATGTTGATCCATGTCATGTGGTCGTTGGATACCATATTACTGATACCGTCGACTGTTTCCGGAAAGGATTCTTTGACTCCTTCCGGGGTGTATTGTATGACATGGATCGAATTTTTAGTCATTTTCTGTTTCCCGATAAAGATAAGGGAACCGGGAGCGGCTCCTTGTGATTTTGTCCGATCTTTCAGAAATCTAGCCATAATGCAATATAAATTAAAAGTTATTTTGGAATATCGGAAGTGTCCGAATCGGAGTTTTCTATTTTTAGTTTGATGGGATTGGAACTATCGCCCCACGTGAGAGTCCTGTACGGGAACGGAAATTCGACGTTCTTCGCGTCAAATACTTTTTTCAAACGTCTGCGATATTCTCTTCCGACAGCCCATTGTTGCATGGGTTTGGTTTTGAGGACAAGACGGATAACAACGGCACTGTCCGCGAAGTCATTGACGCCGCTGATGGATATCGGTTCAAGCATCAGTTCCTTGTAAACTGGGTCGTTATACATTTCATCACCGACTTGCTGCATGAGCATGACGGCATTGTCCGTGTCTTCTTTGTACGCTATACCGATTTGCAGGACGATGGCAGACCATTCTTTTGTCATGTTCGAGAGGGTATTAATTTTTCCGTTTTGGAAAATGTGTACTATGCCGGAACTGTCCCGTAGGGTAACGGTACGTAGTTCTATTTTCTCGACCAAACCTTCCGTGCCGTTGATAACAGCCCAGTCCCCGGTACGCAATTGATCTTCCAGCAGGATAAAGAAACCGGAAATAAAGTCCCGAACGAGTTCCTGTGCGCCGAAGCCGACAGCCAGACCGACAATACCGGCACTGGCAAGGATGGGGGCGATGTTGATATTGAATTTGCCGAGAAGAATCAAAAGGAAGATGACCCATAAGAAGATTCTTCCGATACCATATATAATACCCGTGAGTGTGTTTATCCGTTTTTCCGCTTCCATGTCGTCAATATCTGCGGCTTTGTGGGCTTTTGATACGGCAATTTTTTTCATTTTTTTGGTTGTGAAGCGTAATGCCCGGAGTAATGAAACGAAAAGGACGATTAATATCGCGATGGAGGGAAGTTGTATCACGCACCAAGTGATTAATTTGGTCAGCATTTCATTCCAGAAGTTTGCCGTGAATACAGCCGGAACCCGTGATGCGGCCTCTTTCGTGTTCCAGAAAACAATAACCCCGTCTATTTGTGTGCTGTCCGGAATGTTTTTCTCGATTACTTCATTGTTCGTGTTATCCCACCAAGAATCATCCAAGTTAGCTTTGTTAATTAGAAAGTTTGTGCTGACTTTCGGAACAGAAACAACGATCTCGCCCGAAGAGGGAAGGAAATGAATATTGTGATAGGCATCCCGGAGTTGTCCCAGCGTGGAGTTGAGCCCGATGCCCTCTGCCGTCTTGAAGACGGTATCCCGGATGATAATACGGTTGATGTATGAACTGGTATCTCCCGCGACTTCGGAGGTGGCAGTGAATAATAATTTCCCCTCCCGGTCATACACGTTGTAGTCGTCAAACTCTTGATTGAAGAATCCTTCTTTGTTTTTAATCAGTTTGATTTGTTTTTTAGGGTATAACGAGTATAACTTGTTGATATTCGTGCCTCTTTGAATAGGTCCCACGTGATTGGCGCTGATCGTGTACGGGTTTCGGTCGTCGGGATTTTCGATGAAATCGGAGAGTTTTGATTTCTTTCCGCAACTTGCGATCCCCATAACCAAGCAGAGAAGAATCAAGTAATGTTTCATGGTAATATGTCTTATATTTAATATGTTATTATACACGATATATTCGATAAAATTATACAAAACTTATTATCTATACAATTTTGGGTAGGTTTTTGTTCCATTTTGAAAGGGAAATTATTCATTGGAATTTTCAACCGTAACAAGAAAGTAACAAAAAAAGGCGGAAAAACGAGCCTTGTTTAGAACTGTTTTATTTTATTTGTGTTGAAAAACATGTTTTTCAACATGCTCAGGCTTGATTGTCAATGGTATATATCGAGAGAAAAAAATAATGATGCAAACTTGTTTAGATATTTGTATTGGCTACCTTTACGCATGTTTTACAACATAAAAATTGTGTGATTTTGTAATATACATTTTGTAATTTAATATTAAAGAACAAGTAACTAAGTCATGAGTGAAAAGACAGAAGTTATCGACAAAAAAAATATTGTAATCCGTTTTTCGGGGGATTCGGGAGACGGTATGCAATTGACGGGTTCGCAGTTCTCGGATGCTGCAGCTTTATTTGGAAACGGAGTATCAACGTTTCCGGATTATCCCGCGGAGATACGCGCACCGCAAGGAACTGTAGGTGGTGTTTCCGGTTTTCAGGTACATATTGGGGATAATCCGGTGAAAACCCCGGGTGATTTTGCTGATGTGCTTGTGGCGATGAATCCTGCCGCTCTGAAAGCTAATTTGCGTTGGGCTAAAAAGGGTGCAACGATTATCGTGAATTTGGATGCATTTAATGATAAGAACATCGAGAAAGCAGGGTATAAGGCAAATCCATTGGAAGATGTTGTCTTGCAGGATTATAATGTAGTCCCGGTAAAAGTGACAACTTTGACGGAAGAAGCTTTGAAAGACAGCGGTCTGGATCAAAAATCTATCGTTAAATGTAAGAATATGTTTGCTCTTGGTATGATATACTGGATGTTTGACCGTACGGTAGATCACACGAGAGATTTTATTAACCAAAAATTCGGTAAGAAACCGGAGATCGCGAAAGCTAACGTGAAAGTTTTGGAAAGCGGATTTAATTATGCTGCCAACGTACACGCTTTAGCTGTACACTTCAATGTGGCTCCCGCTCATATAGAAAAAGGTCGCTACCGTACGATTACCGGAAACAAGGCAACTGCGTGGGGATTCCTTGCAGCGGCTGAAAAGGCTAATTTACCTTTGTTCTGCGGTTCTTATCCTATTACTCCGGCAACGGATATTTTACAGGAATTAGCATTAAGACGCGATTTAGGAGTGAAAACCTATCAGGCAGAGGATGAGATTGCCGGAATTTGTACTTCTATCGGTGCAAGTTACGTGGGTAATCTGGCTATAACTACTACTTCCGGTCCCGGCCTTGCATTGAAGAGCGAAGCTGCCGGATTGGCTGTAATGGCTGAATTGCCTTTGGTTATTGTTGACGTTCAACGCGGTGGTCCTTCAACAGGTCTTCCCACGAAGACGGAGCAATCCGACTTGTTGCAGGCTCTTTACGGGCGTAACGGTGAAAGTCCTATGCCTGTTGTAGCAGCAAGTACCCCGGGTAACTGTTTTGATTACGCGTTCTGGGCAGCTAAAATAGCTGTTGAACATATGACTCCCGTTGTTCTGTTGACTGACGGTTATCTTGGAAACGGTGCGCAACCGTGGAAGATTCCGGCAATGAAAGATCTTCCGGTGATAACCCCGAGAGTGGCTAAAGAGGGAGATGATTACAAGCCTTACGCTCGTGATCCGGAAACTTTGGCTAGAATGTGGGCTTTGCCGGGAACGAAAGGTCTGGAACACCGCATCGGTGGTTTGGAAAAAGTAAATGTTACCGGAGAGATTAGTTATGTTCCTGAAAACCATCAGGTGATGACTGACTTGCGTGATGCGAAAGTGGCTAAGATTGCCGATTATATCCCGGAACAGGAAGTGTTCGGAAGCCAAGATGGTGGCGACGTGCTTGTTGTCGGATGGGGTGGTACTTACGGTCACTTGTATTCCGTGGTAAAGGAACTGAGAGAAGAGGGTGCGGATGTTAGTTTGGCTCACTTCAATTTTATTAATCCGCTTCCGAAGAACACGGGTGAAGTGCTTGCGAAATTCAAAAAGATTATTGTTTGCGAGTTGAACTTGGGACAATTTGCTCAATATTTGAGAGCTAAATTCCCGGCATATACTTATTATCAATATAACAAAGTAGCAGGATTACCTTTCACGGTAGTTGAGCTGAAAGAAAAAATAACCGAATTATTAGGAAAATAATCATGGCAGAACAATATACACCGAAAGATTTTAAGAGCA
>QWCH01004180.1_pt1 | contig 13630 bp, 12 predicted proteins | sample 1972671 | NCBI WGS metagenome assembly QWCH01 (sample SAMN09866713, study PRJNA288562) | Human gut metagenome isolate term3_stool, whole genome shotgun sequencing... | isolation source: gut | host: Homo sapiens | place: USA: California | reverse complement strand
TGGCGAGGATTTGGTCGAAGATCTCCTTCGATAACGGCGGCGAGCTGTCCTCTGCTCTCGTAGAAATCAAAAAGGGGATCGATCCCGTAAGCCTTGCCAAGACGGCGCGGGCTATGCGGCGAGTGGATCTGGAGCCCTTAAAGGAACTGATCCACCGCCACATCGACGAAGAGGCTATTCGGAAAAGTTCCATAGATTACGGACTCGTCGTCTACAGTGTCAGCGAGGCGAGGACGAAATTTTTGTACCTGGAAGATATTCCCAAGGGGCGTCTCGGAAATTATATTTTGGCGAGCTGTTGTTATCCCGTCTTTGCGCCGGTTAAAATCGACGGGAAGTTTTACGCCGACGGAGGCATCGGAAACAATCTTCCCTACGAAATGGTGTTGGCGAGGGATCTCGACCCCATTATTTTGAGGACTAATCCCCCGAAAGGCGAGGTGTTTCCCGAAAACAGCATCGTCATCGGGCCGACCCAACCTATTGCGGAAACCATGCACTTCGATCCCGATCTCGCTTCCCGCAGAATGCACATCGGCTACCGTCACGGCCGCCGTATTTTAGGGGGCTACGACGGAATGGATTACATTTTCTATCCCTTTAGCGAAAGGGAAGCGTTAAAGCGGCTCGACGATTTATTTTTCGCAGCCACGGAAGATTTCCGCTATTTAGTGCAAGAAAAGGGATCGCCGGAGCGGGGGATCCACGACAATCTTTGGCCGAAACTCGCCGATGCTTTGCATCTCGGCGAAGAATACAGCTACAAAGAGTTGCTCTTAGGGCTTGTAGAAGCCCGCGCCGATCAACTCCATATGGATCGGGATAAGATATACACTCTCGACGGCTTGCTGGATGCCATGGAGAAAAAGGGAGACGTGCGCCCGCCGGTGGAATCAATGGTGGAGCGCGTGCTCTATTTATTGTTTAGGGGAAAGAGGTTGGCCATTGAATAGGGAAAAAATTAAGAACATACTGGATCATCACGTGCCGGAACCTCTCGGTCTGGAGCATCGCTTTTCGGTGTTGTGTCCGCTAATCGACGTAGACGGGGAAACCCACGTGCTCTTTGAAAAGCGATCCCTTCATCTTTCCAGCCACACGGGAGAGGTTTCCCTTCCAGGCGGTCGCATCGAAGAAGGGGAGACGCCGAGAGAAGCGGCTTTTCGCGAAACCATCGAGGAGCTGCGCATCGATCCTGCGCATTTAAACATTCTCGGCGAAGGAAATTACCTCGTGGCGCGAAACAATCGAGCGGTGCACGTCTTTATCGGCACCCTTGAAGGCATTGCCGTGGAGGATATTTCTCCGGAGCCCGGAGAAGTGGCCTATGTGTTTACCGTGCCCCTTTCGGTATTTCTCAATACGGAGCCGGAGGAACACATTATCGAATTTAAAAAAGATAGAGACGACGGCTTTCCATACGATTTAATTCCCCAAACCACGGTGGCGCCCTTTCGAAACATTAAAGATCGGATTTTCTTTTACAAAGAAGCGAAGGAAAAGGAACAGATCGTCTGGGGCATGACGGCGAAAATCATGCGCGACGTGGGGAAACTGTTACGTAAAACAATTACAAATTAATGACAAACTCGTCGGATTTATTGCGACTGAAACAGACCATTGGTACAATAGCCAAGTAAATGTAAGAAAGGTTACATTTTGTAACTTTTAATCGCAATGAATCTCAAAGGAGTTTGACATAGATGAAAAAGACCTTGGCCCTTTCGGCATTGGCACTCAGCCTTTTAATCCCCTCTTCCGCAGAAGCGAAGACGTTTTTCATTGAAACAGAGGGAAAAGCCCCCGTGACCGTAGAATCCGACGGCCAAACGGTAGGCGAAGTGATTGTGGAAAAGGGAATCGACATTCCCGAAGGCTTCGTTCCCTTCCCCAGCGCAACGGAAGCCATCCCCGAAGACGGCAAGGTTCGTATCGAAAAAGGCATGACGGTTCGCGTAAAAGACGGAGAAAACGAGTATGTGCGTTCCGTCAAAAGCGATCGCGTAGAGGATATTTTAAAAGAGCTGAAGATTACACTGGGCAAAAAGGATTCCGTTACGCCGCCTTTAAACGGCCGCATCGGAAAAGGAGAAATCCTCCGCATTAATCGGGAAAAAGAAGAGACGGTGGTTCGTCAAAAACCCATGGACTTTGAAACCGTCGTGCGAGAAAATCCCGATCTTTACGAAGGCGTGGAAAAAGTCGTGCAAGAAGGCGCCAAAGGCTTGGTGGAAGAAACCCGCCTTGTCACGAAGGTCAACGGCGAAGAGCGCGGCAGCATCGTCATCGGCTCCCGCGTGTTGGCGGAAAGCCGCAATAAAATTGTGGAAGTAGGCACGAAAAAAGCCGAAAACGTCATTCAAGGCAAAAAGTATAAGAAGAAAATCGTTATGCGCGCCACGGCTTACGATCCCAGCGCCGGCAAATGGACAGCGTCCGGAACGCGGGCGAGAGTCGGCGCCGTAGCCGTAGACCCTCGCGTTATTCCCTTAGGCACGAAACTTTACATTGAAAGCGCCGACGGATTCCCCACTTACGGATTCGCCGTAGCGGAAGATACGGGCGGCGCCATTAAGGGTAATCGCATCGATTTATTTTACAACTCCAATAGCCAAGCCAGACGCTTTGGCAGACGAAACGTAGTGGTCTACGTTCTTGAAGATTAAACAAAACCGTTCGGTTCGCCGAGCGGTTTTTGTGTAGCAAAAAAGCAGCTCCGAAGAGCTGCCAAGTTATAGATTTTTTTATCTCGCTCCTTAGCTCATGGCAAGATCTCTAGAAGCATGCTCTATATAAGGGTGGCTATTTATTTATAAGCATGTCTTAAGTTTATGCGTGTGGATTGTTTGCTCGTTCATATTCTTTTTCTCTTAAACGAGCCTCTTCTTTCCGTTGTCTTTCATCGGCGAGTAGACGGCGTATAAGAAGGACAATGAGAACATAGAGCGTAATGAAAAAGATCCAGAGCCCTACGTTGTATAGGACGCCTAAGTAAAGCATAGATGGTCTCCTTTCAGCAATATAAAGTATTGGCTTTTACAATATTATAACCTGCTGAATTCTTGCCAAATTTTGCTTCCATTGACATGTGCGCGGCACCATAATCTTTTACCACCCAAAGCGGCGGGTGCTTTGTAGTAAATAGCATACCATGCGTTCGTTTCAGGTAACCAGCCTTTTTTATAACCGTAGGCGTCATCTGTCCAATCTCCGCCAATGACTCTGACCTCCTTGTTATACTGCGCATCGATGATGGCGCGATTCTTTTTGGTATCGCGACGGGCATCGATGGTAAAAGACATAGTAATTGCAAAGCCGTTTAACTGGACTTTGTAGGCATTGATTTTACGAATCGATCTTGTGGCGATTTTCGGCTCTATTTTTTCAATCGAATAAATAATCATAGATCCATCGGGATAGATGGTTTTTGAGTAAGTGTCGGTTTGGATTTGCGGTTTCACATAATTATATTTAGGGTTCATGGAATCCCAAGATTCCCCACGTTTCAATTTTTTTATAAGATTTTCGATGTCTTTTTCAGAGGTGCCTTCTTTCCGAAGGTTGTTTTCGATTTCGGAGTAGGAAAGGGATGTAATTTTGGCATCGTTTTCAGCAGCGTTAAAAGCGAACGATGAACTGGGGGCGATAAGAAAACAAAGCGCAATAGCAAGTGTTAATAACTTCGTAAGTTTTGTCATGAAATGCCTCCTTAATAAAGAATAAACTTGTAAAGCCGAAATAAAGAGAATTAACATGCTTCTATTAATACATTATACTGCATTCTAGAGTTTGTCAACAATTATTTAACAAAAATCATAAAGTTAGTCAATATATTTTTGTTATATTGCTCAAGGTTCATCAGAAAGAAAGGTTTTCAGATGATAAGAGTTGTCAAAAATGGAAATGATCGATATAATGAGAATTAATATTATTAAGGAGGTCTTTCATGAACAAGAAACTAAAATACTTACCGGCAGTTGCCGCGGCATTTGCCATCGGCTTCGCCTTAAACGGCGGTGTCCACGCTCAAAGCTTTGAGGATATGCCCAAGGAAAATCACTGGTCTTATCGCCCCATTCGTTTTTGCTTGGATAAAAATTATTTGAAGGGAATGGATGCAGTACATATTGCTCCCGGCGCGTCCCTTACACGCGGTCAAATGGCGGCGATTATGAATCGCGTCAAAGGTACCAGCGAAAAAGCTGACATCAGTGCATTTAAAGATGTAAAAGTACAGGACTGGTTTTACGACGACATTGCAAAAGCTGTAAAGGCAGGCTTTATTTCAGGCCGCTCTGCTAGTGAAATGGCACCTAATGCCAAGATTACCCGCGAAGAAGCCTTTACCATTCTCGCCCGCGTTCTCGGCGAAAAAGAGGCGAAGCAACATCTCGACGGTTTTAAAGACGGAAAAGATGTAGCAGCTTGGGCAGCCAAGGGCGTCAACTTCTTGGTGGATCAAAAAATCGTCAGCGGAGACAACGGCAGCCTTCGCCCGAAAGACGGCATTACCCGCGCGGAATTCGCTCAAATCGTCTTCCAAGCGTTCGGAAACGAAAAAGCGCCTCAAGTGCAAGAGGGCGTGCTTTTCGGCGATGCCAATGTAGATCAACAACAATATCCCGCCATCGCACCGTTTGTTCACCCGCCCTTTTACAATGTGCGCGTGAAAGTGACGGTAGGTAAAGACGGAAAGATTCAATCGGTGGAAGACAACGAAACCATCGAAAAAGGTCTGGCTCCCGGCATGAAGAAAGATTTCTTCGAAAAGAAGAACGCGCCTTTCTTCAATCAATTAAAAGAGCAAAAATTCTACGATAAAGTGAAAGGCTTGGATCGCGCAGGCGTCGAAGCGCTTAAAGTGAACCACGGGGAAGTAGACGCTCTAACCGGCGCCACGGAAACGGGTAAGGCTTTCAAACAAGCGATTTTAAACGCATTCGATAAAAAAGAAGGGAAGAAATTCCTCAGCGAAAAAGAAACCCTCGTAGCGGAAAAACCCATGGTCACGAAACAAGGGGTGACCGTTCACTTCAAAAACAATTTGCCGAAAGACTTTAAGGTAAAATTAGTGAGCGTCAACGCCGGTATTTACAATGGCGAAAATGTCATCGACAGCTCCAAGATTCAATGGAAAGCGGCAAAAGACGGCTTCGATCTTACGATCGCAGGCGATTTGAAAGCCGGAAAATACATGGTGAACATTGTGGATGAAAGCGGAAAATACCGCTCCCCGGATTTCGAAAGCGGCCACGGAAGCCCGCGGAAATATCCCTTCTTCGTCATCGAAAAGGGCGCGACATTAGCTTATAAAGACGGCAAACTCACTATTTCCGACAATGATTACGCCAATTTCCAACAAAATATCGAAGAAATCGTCGTAACGCCCTTAAAGGGTAACGAACCGATCAAAGATAAAGCCATGGACATCGAACCTGTGGGCCACCACGGAACCAAAGGGGATTACCAAAAGAACCCCATGTTCTTAAAAGACGGCAGCATTAGCGAAGCCGTTACCTTCGGCCGCAAGAAAGCACCCGTCTTTATGAAAGGCGTAAGCTACAAGATCGAAGTGGAAACCTATGGCTACGGCACATTGGAATTTACCTACACCGCTAAAGAAGGCATTAAAGAAGCGGAAGGTAAAAAAGATGGAAGTTACACGGGCAAAGCACCGGTGGGAAGCTTCGGCTACGATTTCATCGCCGATGTGACGGTAAAAGACGGAAAGATTACCGCCATAAAAGACAACACGAAGGCGGACGGTGAAAGCGCCAAACGCCACAACGCATACATCGACGCCAAGATGCTGGATAAATTCCTAGGCAAAGACGCCAAAGAAGTAAAGGGAATGGCGGACACCGTAAGCGGCGCCACTGCCACATCGAAAGCGGCACAAGAAGCGATTTTAAACGCATTGAAATAAGGAAAAAGAAAGCGGCTCCAAGGAGCTGCTTTTTTTGTGGGGAAAAGCGCGGAAAAAGATTGACGAAAAATGAAAATCGTTGTACATTATTATTACCGACGGAACCGTCGGTAACAGAAAAAGGGAGGCGAGGTTATGGTCAAAAAGCGTTTAAGTCCGGAGGCGCGAAAGAGAGAAATTTTAGATGCGGCGGCAAAACTCATAACGGAAAAAGGCTATAGCCACGTCACCATGGAAGATGTTGTAGAGGCGACGGGGCTTTCCAAAGGCGGCCTGTACCATTACTACAAAAGTGTCGACGACATTCTCTACGATTTAATGGTGGAGGGCATTCGCTACCGGAACGACATCATCAAGGGCGCCATGGCAACCAATGACGGCCCGATCGATCCGAAATTTGTGGCGGAGAGCATCGTGGACAAAATGCTCGACGACAACCCCTATATGCCGGTGTATGTGCAGTTTTTACTCGCGAAACGTCGCAATGAAAAATTGGAAAAGCTGTTTTTAAAATTGAAGGAGCAAACCCTGGAAGAATTAAACACATTTTTATTTTCCGAAGGGGGCGTGCAGATGAATGAGGACATGCTCGATTTGCTCACGGATTTCATCAACACGGTGATCCTCGGCAGCGAACTGTTAGATGCGCGGGAAAATTTTAAAAAGCATCGCCAACTTCTTCTCGCTGCCACCCAAAACATACTTAAATCGACAGTCTAAATCGGTTTAAGTTTTTTTACAAGATGTCGTGATAATTATTATCATGAGAAAGGAGGTCTTATGGCCATTTATAAAAAAATATTCGCATACGTACCCGAGGCGAAGGGCTATGGTTACTTATCTCTGCTTTTATCCGTTGCAAGCGCCGTAGGTCTCGTGGCGGGCTATTATTTCGTCTACTGCGTCATGGTGGCGTTGATTCAAGAAGGCAGCATCGCCCATGCCATGGCGCTCTCTATTCGCACCATGATTACCTTGACGGTAGGCAGCTTGCTTTATTTTGCATCGGGCCTTGCATCCCATAAATTAGGATTTCATGTGGAAACCAATCTTCGCAAAAAAGGCATCGACGGCGTAACAAATGCCAGTTTCCGCTTTTTCGATCTCAATCCAAGCGGCGTCGTTCGCAAAACCATCGACGACAACGCCGGGTTAACCCACCAATCGGTGGCGCACATGATTCCCGATTTAGGGCAAGCTTTCGTCGTGCCCATTCTAAGTGTGATCTTAGGTTTTTACGTGAGCATTCGATTGGGCATCGTCCTCGTCGTTCTCATCGTTATCGGCGGTTTGCTCTTTAAATCCATGATGGGCGGTGAAACGAAATTTATGCAAATTTACCAAGACGCCTTAAAGCGTATGAGTGCCGAAACGGTGGAATACATTCGAGGCATTCAAGTTGTCAAAATTTTCGGCGCCGACGTCCAATCTTTTAAAGCACTGCACGACGCCATTCACGATTACGCAAAATACGCCTACGCCTATTCCAAATCCTGCAAATTGCCTTACACGGCGATTCAATGGCTCTTAATTGGCGTCACCGCCATCGTCATGGTTCCCTTGTCATTATACTTACACCGGGTAGGCGATATGCGTTCTTTCTACGTGGAACTGATCATGCTCCTCTTTATTTCGGGGGTCACCTTTTCATCCCTCATGCGGATCATGTATTCAAGCATGTATATTTTTAACGCCAACTACGCACTTTCCAATTTAGAGAAAATGTACGACGACATGCTGAAAGATAAAATCGCCTTCGGAACGAAGGAAACATTTGACGGGGAGGACATCGCCTTTTCCCATGTGGACTTCGGCTACGGGGACAAGAGCGTCTTTAAGGATTTCAACCTGAACTTGGACGGGGGAAAAACCTACGCCCTCATCGGCGCGTCGGGATCGGGGAAATCCACCCTCGCCAAATTGCTTTCCGGATTTTATAAAATCGACGGCGGCGACATTTTAATCGGCGGAACACCTTTATCCGATTATTCGGAAAAAGCCGTGGCGGAAAACATCGCCTTTATTTTCCAGGATCCGAAACTCTTTAACGGCTCCATATTCGACAACATCGCCGTCGCCAAAAAAGGCGCCACGGAAGACGAGGTGTTGAAGGCGCTGAAAGACGCCGCCTCCATGGACATTATCGAAAACCTGCCCGACGGCATACACACTTTAATCGGCGCCAAAGGCGTGTACCTTTCCGGCGGAGAAAAACAACGAATCGCCATTGCCCGCGCCATGTTGAAAGATGCGAAAATCGTGGTGATGGACGAAGCAAGCGCCGCCATCGACGCCGACAACGAGTACAAATTACAGGCATCCTTTAAGAAGCTCATGGAGGGCAAAACCGTTATTATGATCGCCCACCGCTTGACGAGCGTGCGAAACGTAGATGAAATCCTCGTCATGGAAAAGGGGAAGGTTGTGGAGCGGGGAAGCCACGACGTGCTGATGGCAAAAGACAGCTACTACAAGCGAGAACTTTTGCGCTATAACATGGCCAATGATTGGAGGATCAACGATGAAAGAGCACTTTAAAAAGAAATTCCATGTAACCGAAGAAGGTGCACAGGGATTGGTGCGTGCCGTGTGGGCGAGCTTTATCGTCAACGTCATCGCCATGTTTCCCGTCATGATTCTTATGCTGCTGGGTCAGCAGATTTTAGAAGGCACATTCCATTCGCAAACACTTTATTTCGCACTATCTCTCGGCATTTGCGTGATCCTATTTATTGCCCTTCTCGTCGAATACGAGCGCATGTATAACGCCACCTACAAAGAGTCGGCGAACTTGCGAGAAAATTTGGGGAAGACCTTGGCGAAATTGCCTCTGGCCTTTTTCTCAAAACGCAATTTAAGCGATTTGGCACAATCCATTATGTCCGATGTAGAAGCCATCGAACACGCCATGAGCCACGCGATTCCGAAAATTTATGGGCTCTACCTCTTCATTCCCATTCTCGGCATCATGCTGTTGGTAGGGAATGTTAAGCTGGGCCTTGCGGTCATCCTTCCCATGACGCTACGCCTCTTAATCCTCGTCGCGTTTAAAGGAGAGGGCATTAAGAGGAATAAAAAATTCTTCGATCAGCTGCGGGCCAATGCGGAAGATTTTCAAGAGGCCATCGAGCTGCATCAGGAAATCCGGAGCTACCATTTAACGGATGACGTTCAAAAGGATCTTTACACCAAAATGGACGAAAGCGAAAAGATCCAGATGAAGACCAATGGCTTAGGTGTGGGCATTATGGCCCTGTCGAATTTATTTTCCTTTATCAGTCTCGGGATCGTCCTTTACGTCGGCGTCGGGCTCCTCGCCAAAGGAGAAGTGAGCTTACTTTATGTCGTAGGCTACGTTCTCGCCGCCATGAAGCTTAAAGATTTAATTGATCTTTCCAGCGAAACGGCTCTGGAAATTCGCCACATTACCCCTCGCGTCGAAAACATCGCCTCTATTCAAGATGCGCCTCTCCAAAAGGGAAAAGACGTGGATCTTCGCCGCGTAAGCATTGATGTAGAAGATGTTCACTTCGGCTACGGCGAAAAGAACGTGCTGGACGGCGTGAACTTCACCGCCCGCCAAGGGGACGTTACCGCCCTCGTCGGACCCAGCGGTTGCGGCAAGAGTACCCTCTTAAAACTCATGAGCCGTCTTTACGACTACGATTCCGGCTCCATTCGCATTGACGACTACGATATTCAAAATGTTTCCACCGACTCCCTCTTTAAAAAGACATCCATCGTCTTCCAAGACGTGATGCTCTTTAATACGAGCGTCATGGAAAATATTCGCATCGGACGTTTGGATGCCACCGACGAGGAAGTAAAAGAAGCGGCGCGTATGGCCAACTGCATGGATTTCATCGATGAAATGCCCGAAGGATTCCATACGGCCATCGGGGAAAACGGACAGGAACTTTCCGGCGGTCAGCGGCAACGGCTTTCCATCGCCCGCGCGTTCTTAAAAGATGCACCCATATTAATTCTCGACGAAATTACATCCAGCTTGGATGTGGAAAATGAACGGATCATTCAACAATCGCTGAACCATTTGATTCAAAATAAGACGGTGGTCATCATTTCCCACCGCTTAAAGAGCGTGGAAAAAGCGGATAAAATCGTCGTCTTAAACAAGGGAAAAGTCGAAGGGGAAGGTAGACACGACGAACTGATGAAAACCTCGCCGACCTACCGAAACCTTATAGAAAAATCTGAAATGGCGGAAGCCTTTGTATATTAGGAGGTAATATGAAAAATGAAAAATTAAAGGTCAAAGATCTCGTTACCATCGGGATCTTTGCCGTTATCTATTTTATTGTAATGTTCGGCGTCGGCATGATCGGCATGATCCCTATTTTATTTTTAATCTATCCGACCATTCTCGGCATCGTCAGCGGCGTCATCGTCATGTTGTTTATGGCGAAAGAGCAAAAACCCTGGGCGCTTTTTATCTTCGGAATGTTGACGCCCCTCGTAATGTTTGCCATGGGGCATACTTATGTGGTGCCTGTCCACGCATTGGTGGTCATGTTGATCGCCGAACTTGTTCGCCGAGGCGGAAATTATCGCTCCTTTAAATATAACGCCATCGCCTTTGGTATTTTTAACATATGGATTTGCGGAGCCCTTATGCAAATGCTTCTGGCAAAGGAAAAATACTTGGAAATGTGTGCCATGATGGGATCGGATTATACTCAAGCCCTTGAAAAACTTATCACCTACCCCCATATGGCCATAGTCTATGCAGGAGCCTTTGTCGGCGGTATCGTCGGCGCGTGGATCGGCCGCGCCATGCTTAAAAAACACTTCATTAAGGCGGGCATTGCATAATGAATGGAACGGTAAGTGTTTCATTTAATCCAAACCCCATTACGAAATTCATCGTTACCATGCTCGTAAGCTTTACCGTATTACACCCCATCGGACTCTTTGCGTGGGGTGTGATGGTGTGGATCAGTTTGTTCTTTTGGTTGAGCGGATTTAAAAAAGAAGCATTGCAAAGCTTTTTAGTTTTCGCTCTTCTTTATTTCCTGCCGAATTTTGAAGGCGCCATGGCTCTTCCCGGATTTTTAAAAATGTTTGTCGCCCTTTTAGTCGTGGTTAAAATGTTTTACCTGCCCTTTATGGCGGGGAAATACCTGATTCAAACATCCGATGTAGGCGATATTATCACCTCTATGGATACCGTTCATGTGCCACGAACTATTACCATCCCCGTCGCCGTCATGTTTCGCTTTTTTCCTTCCTTTAAGGAAGAACATCATCACATTAAGCAGGCGATGAAAATACGAGGGATAACGTTGAAAAATCCTTTGCGCTACGGGGAATATGTAAGTGTTCCGTTGCTCATTTTATCGTCGACTATTGCCGACGATATTGCCATGGCGGCGGAAACGCGGGGAATCGGCATTGAGGGAGAGAAAACACGCTTTCGGGAAGTGAAACGGGGCGTCGTCGACCTGGTGTATTTTCTCGGCGTGTTCGGTTTTGTATTGGGAGGCTGGTTATGCTCGAGATAAAACATTTATCCCTAACGTACGGCGAGGCCGAAAAAAGCTTACACGACATTACATTTTCTGTAGCAAACGGCGAATGCGTCTTGCTCACGGGAAAAAGCGGATCCGGTAAATCTTCCATTTTACGCGCCATTAACGGCATCGCCTCTTCTTACGATGGGGCATCTCTCGAAGGGGAGATCCTTATTGACGGTCGAGCAGTCGAAAAAATGAGCATGGCCGATCTGTCCCAAATGATAGCCAGTGTGTTTCAAAATCCCAAGACCCATTTTTTCAATGTGGATACGACTTTGGAACTGGTATTTTATTTGGAGAACATAGGCCTTAGTCGCGAAAAAATGAAGGAGCGATTGGAGAAAATGCTCGCTCTTTTCCATATCGAGCATTTAATGAATCGTGATATTTTTAAATTATCCGGCGGTGAAAAACAAGTGTTGAGCATCGCCGCGGCTTATATAAGTGGTGCGCCCATCATCCTGCTCGACGAACCGTCGTCAAATTTAGATGAAAAGACGACCCGAATCTTACACGATATGCTTTATGTGCTAAAACGAGAGGGCATCACATTAGTGATTGCCGAACATCGGCTTTATTACCTTATGGATCTCGTAGATAGAATTTTTCTTATGGAAAGGGGAAGGTTGAAAACAACTTTTAGCAAAAGCGCGTTTTTGGATCTTTCCGAAAAAGCGTTGTATACCCAAGGGTTACGCTCGACACGTCCTGTAGAATTAAAGAACAAATCAGGGAATTATAACGGATCCGATCTCAACATTCACTGTTTACAGCATTTTTATGAGGGATCGGCGAAGGGATTTTCCGTAGAAGGTATTGGCCTTGAAAAAGGAAAGGTTTACGGTATTATCGGAACCAATGGCTGTGGAAAGTCCACATTCCTCAGAAGCCTTCTCGGCATCGAAAAGAGCGCGAAAGATGATATCGAGTTTAAAGGCTCGACACTACCGCGGCGTAAACGACTGTCCCATTCCGCATTGGTTATGCAGGATGTCAACCATCAACTTTTTAGCGATACTGTGGCGGGGGAAGTCGTGCTCGGGCAAAAGACGATCGACGAGAAAAAGCGCGAACAGATATTGGATCGCTTAAACCTTTCGGATAAAAAAGAGCGCCATCCCATGAGTTTGTCCGGCGGCGAAAAGCAAAGGGTCGCCATCGCTTCGGTTTTATTAAGTGATAGGGAAATTATCGGCTTTGACGAGCCGACAAGTGGAATGGATTACGAAAACATGGTCAGTATTTCGGGACTAACGCGGTCGTTGGCAAAGGATGGAAGAATTTTAATCGTCGTTTCCCATGATACGGAATTTTTAAATCGTACGGCAGATGAGATCATCGACATGCGTTCTTTCGGAATTTAAAAGCATTGAACTAAAAAAGCAGGTTGTCCTTAGGGTCAGCCTGCTTTTTCTATTATTTACTGTACTTTACTTTTCACATCGTCGGTCGCCATGTCTTTCGGCAAGAGGTAGGCGGAGGGGGCGTCTTTGTAAAAGATGTAATAAAATCCGCCGTCGCCTTCCATGACATAGCGTATGTCGTCGTATGCAAATTCCACATCGCCGTCTTGGATGCCTTTTTCGTCGATGGTGGCGTGGTGATCGCCGATGGGCAGATCTTTTTTCATTTTTTTAATAAGCTGTTTTAGTTTTTTCTTCATGCTGCGATTAAAGAAAAACTGATACAAAAAGGGCCAAAGGACGAGGACGAGTCCGAGGGGCAGTAATCCCTTCAGTTCTTTTCCCGTAGCGTAATAAAAAATGGCGATGGCGATAAATACGACAATGGGCATGGCCATTTGAATGTACATGGTGCGTTTCGCCGTTGGGTTTGCCTTAAACATATGCCATTGGTAGTGAAAGTAATCTTCTTCTGTAATGGTAAATTTTTTCTTCATAGTGCCTCCTTCCTTGATTGTACTGAACTTAGAGGCGTTAAACAAGAAAAATAAAAGTCAAAAATAGACAAGTATCTTCCGCGGTGATAGACTGTTTTTAAGTTATATGATTCCCTGGGAAATAGGGTACGGACTTAACAGAATGAAGGAAATGAGGGGAATGTTTTGGCTTTTGTAGAATTTATCGAATCGACAAAGACCTACGGCAGCGGCGCGGCGAAAACCGTGGCCAATGATCGGATCTCTTTTACCATTGAAGAGGGAGAATTTGTC
>QWCH01004173.1_pt1 | contig 13646 bp, 15 predicted proteins | sample 1972671 | NCBI WGS metagenome assembly QWCH01 (sample SAMN09866713, study PRJNA288562) | Human gut metagenome isolate term3_stool, whole genome shotgun sequencing... | isolation source: gut | host: Homo sapiens | place: USA: California | reverse complement strand
ATCAGGGAAGTGATTTTCACATTTCGGCTAAAATTTGGGAACTCGCTACGCTCAGACACCCAAATTTTTTAACGCCTCATGGAAAATCACGTAAGTTGCATAGTTTGGTCGTAGTAAGGTTTAAAGATTATATTTACGAAATTTGCATTGTGCTCTATCACTAGATAAACTTTTAATTTTGCATAGGAAAAACAAAAATCAGGCGTCCGTGCAAAAACATAAATTACGATTTGTCTTTGTAGCGGAAGCATTTTGCTTCCACAGCCGAAGGCGTGAAGTCTTAAAACTATACAAATAATTAGTAACTATCGAGCGATAACTCTACCAACTGGTCATCCTGAGCGAACGAAGTGAGTCGAAGGATCTGACCTATATTTAACCTATTTAAAACAAAAAAATACTCCCAACTGCAATCACACATACATAACCCCACCATGGTTATACCCGTTCGACTGCAGTTGTGAGGACTTCTTAGCCTTCGGCTATGGAAGCTGGTAGCTTCCGCTACAGGGAATCATCAGTGTTTGTCTACACCAGGATGAATGTATTTTTAAAATTCTACACAAAAAAAGGAAGCGTGTGCTTCCTTTAAATCTTTTCATCTACTATTCTTCACTCAACCCGCCTTTATATAGATTTGCATAGACTCCATTTTCTTCCATCAAGTCTTCGTGGCGGCCTCTTTCTATGATTTCTCCATGTTCTAGTACCATGATGGCGTCACTATTTCTTACTGTTGATAGTCTGTGGGCTATTACAAATGTGGTTCGTCCTGTCATGACTTTATCCATTGATTCTTGGACCAGCATTTCTGTTCTCGTGTCTATTGATGAGGTTGCTTCGTCAAGGATCAATACTGGTGGTCCCATGATTTCTGCTCTTGCTATGGAAAGTAGTTGGGCTTGTCCTTCTGAGAGTCCTGTGTCTGTTCCGCTTATTACTGTGTCGTATCCTTCTGGTAGAAGGGTTATGAAGTGATGGGCTTGGGTTCTCTTTGCGCCTCTTACTACTTCTTCATCGGTGGCGCTTGGATTTCCAAATCTCAAATTATCTTTTATACTTCCTGTGAATAGGTGGGTGTCTTGAAGCACCATTCCCAGTGAGCGTCTCAGATCTCTCTTGTCGATTTCTTTTATATCGATTCCGTCGAAGGTTATCTTTCCATCCCAGATATCGTAGAATCTATTGACTAGGTTGGTGATGGTGGTCTTGCCTGCTCCTGTTGAGCCGACGAAGGCTATCTTTTGCTCTGGCTTTGCGTATAGTGATATATTTTTAAGCACTGGTTTGTTTTCTTCGTAGCCAAAGGTTACATCTTCGAAGATGATTTCTCCTTTTAGTTCTGTGAATGGATCTTCTTTTCTGTCGTCCTTCCATGCCCAGTGACCTGTCTTTTCTTTTGTTTCTTTTAATTTATTTCCATCTTTTTCAACTCTTACAAGTTTTATATGACCTTTGTTTTCTTCAGATACTTCATCGAGGAGTTCGAAGAGTCTGCCTGCACCTGCTAATGCCAATAGGAATTGGTTTATCATTTGAGATAGGTTTCTCATGGGTCCTCCCAATGTTCTTGAAAGTTGTAAGAATGTTGCGATCATTCCTACGGTGATTCCGCCTGTTTCGGAGATTGCTAAGATGCCTCCGACGATGGCGATGATTGCGTATTGGAAGTTGAAGATAAAGAATGTTATAGGCATTAAAAACAGTGAGTATCTGTTGGCGTACATTGTGCTTTCATAGAGCCTATTATTTATTTCTTTAAATTCTTCTACGGTTTTGTCTTCGTAGGAGAATACTTTTACTACTTTTTGACCGTCGATATATTCTTCGATATATCCATTTTCTTCTCCTAGAGTTTTCTGTTGTTTCATAAAGAATGTGGAACTTTTGGATCCTATTGACTTCATGATTACAAACATAAGGACGATGCAAAGTACTACTATCAGTGATAGTATCCTCGATTCAATAAGCATTACTATAAATATTGAAATAACTGTTAAGATCGATGAGAACACTGAAGGTATGTTGGCTATTGCCTGCTCAACGGCTTGTATATCGTTTGTAAATACTGACATGACATCGCCGTGACTCTTCTTGTCGAAGTACTTAATCGGCAGTGTTTCCAGGTGGGTGAAGAGTTCCTGTCTTAGGCTGTAGCAGGTGTCTTCTGTTACATAGACCATGATCATTTGGTAGATGTAGTTTGCGATTACTCCTGCATAAAAGACTACTCCCATCTTTATTATGACTTTTAAAAGTGGTCCAAAGTCTGGATTTGTCATTCCGATCATCGGTGTTATATAGTCGTCGATGATGGTCTTTAGGAATAGGGAAAATGACACCGTTGATATTATGGATATTATGATTAAGAAGAATACCAAGATAAATCTCGAACCGTTGTGTTTCAAAATGTATTTTAATATTCTCTTGCCGTCATTTAGGCTACTTTTATCGATTGATTTTTTATTTTTCTTCATCGAAGTCACCTGTTCTTTCTTGAGAGGTAGAGATTTCACTATAAATTTTTGAGTTTTTAAGAAGCTCTTCGTGAGTTCCTATGCTTTCGATTCTACCTTCGTTCATTACGACGATTCTATCGCAGTATTTAAGAGTGTTGACCCTTTGAGAAATTATAATTCTAGTCATATCTGGAAGATGTGCCTTTAGACTCTCTGTAATATTTCTTTCTGTCTTTGTATCAAGTGCTGATGTTGAGTCGTCTAAGATCAATATCTTAGGTTTTTTAAGAAGGGATCTTGCGATGGTTAGTCTTTGTTTCTGTCCACCGGAGAAGTTGGCTCCACCTCTTTCAACCTTCATGTCCAGGCCGCCCTTTTCCATTATGAAATTATATGCGTCTGAAATCTTAAGGACTTCGTACATTTCTTCGTCTGTTGCATTTAAGTCTCCAAAGTTTAGATTGGATCTAACCGTTCCGGAGAAGAGTTGATTCTTTTGAAGTACCATTGAGATTGAGTCTCGAAGTTCTCTTAAATCATAATCTCTTACATCAATGCCACCGACTTCTATGGAGCCGCAGCTGACATCGTAAAGTCTTGGGATAAGTTGAACCAAGGTGGACTTAGATGATCCAGTTCCTCCGATGATGCCCAGATTTTCTCCAGGATTTATCTTTAGATTAATATCGCAGAGGGCATATTTATTTTCTTCATCATCTCTATTATTCTTTTCATCTGCATTTGTGTTATCGTAGGAAAAACATACATCCTTAAATTCGATGGTGTAGTCTTCTACTTTTTTCTTGGATTCGCCTGAAACGAGGCTTACTTCTTTGTCTAGCACTTCTATGATTCTATCTGCAGAGTTACGAGATAGAATTATTTGACTTATTACCATTGCAAAGATCATAAGAGAGATTTGGATTTGGAATGAATAGGTCACAAGGCTCATAAGTTGTCCAGTGGTTAAGCTACCTCCCACCACGAATTTCGATCCGACCCAAGAGATAATAATACAGATGGTATAGATTGTAAAATTCATAAATGGCATAAGTGACATAAATCTCTTTTGAATGTAGATATATTTTTCATATAGGAATTTTGAAATCTCTGTAAATCCATTTATCTGTTCTTCTTCTCGAACAAAACTCTTAACCACTCTTATTCCAAGGAGATTCTCTGAAACAAATGTGTTAAGCCTGTCCACACCTTTAAAAATCTGTCTAAATGTTGGATAGACGGAAATCATAATGTAGAAGACGAATATTCCGATTAGAGGAATAATAAATAAAAAGTATCCAGCTAAATTTCTATTAATTTTAAACGCCATTATAAATGCAAACACAAGCATAATTGGCGAACGAATCGCAATTCTAATACTCATTTGAAAAGACATTTGAATATTTTGCACGTCTGTTGTAAGTCTTGTAACGAGGGAACCCTTTGAAAAAGAATCTATATCCCTAAATGAAAAAGACTGTATCTTTTCATAGAGTGCTTCTCTTAGATTTTTAGAAAGTCCTGCACTCGCCTTGGTTGCAAGGTATCCAGATGTAATACCTGCTCCAAAGGATAGAAGTACATAGATTACTAGTAGTATTCCAGTTTTTATAATTACGTCCCTATCTTTTAAAATAATCCCTTGATCCACGATGATACTCATGGTGTATGGGATTAAGATGTCCATGATAACTTCTAAGGTTACAAAGATTGGACTTAAGAATGCATATATTTTAAAAGATTTGACGTAAGAAAGTATTTTTTTAATCATTTTTCACCTTTTCTAATTTATTTTAGATCAAAATTGGTAATTTATATCCAGAAGGGGTAGAATAATATTAACGGAGGTATAACATGAACAAAGAAGTTAAGAAAGAAACACTTAGTCAAGATTTAGTAGGTAAAACTAAAGCTAACCTTGAACAAATGAATGAAATTAAACATGGAGACAAAGCAGCTTCTGATATCTACGCTAAGAGCGAAGGTAAAGATCCAGAAACTGGAGTTGAAATCCCTACTGAAGCATCAGTTGAAGAAGCTAAAGAATGGGTTGACAACCAAAACCAAATGTAAAATTTAAAATTTACAAAATAAATTAGAGACGAAGATTCGTCTCTAATTTTTATTTAATTAATTTAATCTTTCTTTTAAAAATTTGATGATATCCATGGATTCGTACATAGGTTTAGAGTCGATAAATAGACAAGGAACCTGTCCTTTTCCTCCAACTTCTACGAGAGTATCTCTAAATTCTGGATTTGCTACAATATCTTTTAGTTCCACATCATCGATTTTATTCATTTCCATAAACCTTAGAACCTTTTGGCAATAAGGACAAGATGCTTTATAAAATAATTCTAACCTCATTTAATCACCTCTTAATTTAATTACCCGACTTTAAAAACCGCTAAACAAAGTAAATTTATAAAAACAATTGTAAGAATCTAAAATTTATAAATATTTATTTCTAAAAATAAATTTTCAATTACTATTATAAAATTTATTTATAATTTTATTTGAAACATAGGATAGAATCATTCCCATCACTACACCTGCCAACACATCAGAAGGATAGTGAACAGTGAAATAGATACGAGATATCGAAATAATCACAGCCACTATAAAAAACGGAAGGCTCTTAAAAACTTTTGTAAAATGGATGGATCCAGCTACTGCAAAAGCCCCATAGGTATGTCCCGATGGAAAAGAAAAATCTGTCGGTGGTTTTATCTTCAAGGGAAGATTTAATCTATCGTAGGGTCTAATTCTTGCGATGGTTGGTTTTAAAATTAAATTTCCAAGAATTCCACAGAAAATTAGAGAAAGAAGGATTGTCGCTCCAGTCTTTCTAGTTTTTTTAAAGAATAAAAATAAAATTCCAATCAAAATATATAAGAATCCGAAATCGCCAAGATGGGTAAAGAATTTAAAAAAATAATCCAGTGGCACACATTTAATCTCGGACATAAAATTTATAACATTAATATCTAAGTTCATAGTTTCACCTCATCGTTATATTATATAGGATAATTAAAAAAATTGTCACTTCGCTATTATAATTGATTTGCGGCAAAACAATAGACCATCTCAATAAAGATTGACAAGCTAAAATAGATAATATAAAATTAGTACAGTTATTCTTCAGGGCAGGGTGGAAGTCCCGACCGGCGGTAAAGTCCGCGAGCGCAAGCTGAACCTGTGTGATTCAGGTACCGACAGTACAGTCTGGATGATAGAAGAGGCCCCTGAAGCAGTGGGGCATTTTTTATGCCCAAGCAAGGGAGGAATTATGAATAACACAACAAGAAGAGGAATTAAGACAAGAAACATCACAAGGGTTGCAGTTTTATCTGTAATGGCATTTATACTTATGAATATAAAGATGCCACTTGCATTTATAGCACCTGCATTTATGAAGCTAGATATCTCTGACGTACCAGTGCTTTTAGGAGCATTTACCATGGGACCAATCTATGGAGTGATCATTGCAGCGATTAAAAATATTTTAAATATTATAATCACAGGCACAGACACAGGAATGGTAGGAGAGCTTTCAAACTTTATAATCGCATCTGTATACGCGATTACAGCTTCAGTATTCTATAGAAGATATAGAACCTTTAAAGGAGCTATACTTTCACTTGTACTTGGTATAGTTCTTATGACTACATCTGCATTTATATCAAACTACTACTTTATATTTCCGCTTTACGCAAAGATTATGCCAATGGAAGCAATAGTAGCAATGGGAAGTAAAATAATTCCAAAGGTAACAGATTTATTTACAATGATGGTCTACTGTATAATTCCATTTAACATCATCAAAGGATCTATAACAGCAGTGGTAACAGTCCTACTCTACGAAAGAGTAAGACCAGTACTGAAAGATTCATAAAAAATTAAACTTCGAGAGATCGAAGTTTTTTTACTTTAAATTTAAAGAGATAAAAAGCAAGGAAAACAACTCCTTGCTTTTTTAATGTCTTTAGTTTTCTAAAAAAGATTTAAATAAAAAAATAGCTAGAAATTCTAGCTATCTTTAAATAAATATTATTATTCTTCTTCTTTTGCTTCAGTTTCAGCTACAGTTGGAACTTCTGCTGATACTTCTTCGTCAGTTTCTTCAAGATTTTCTTCTTGTGGTTCAGATAGAACTGCTACAACTTCTTCTGGATCTACATGGATGTGAATCTTGTCATTTCCTGCGATATCTAGATCAGCAACTGTCATGTTGTCGCCAATTTGCATGTCAACTACATTTACTACTGCTTCTGATGGAAGGTCTCCTGGTAGACATTCAATTTCAACGCTGTCAATAATTTGCATGATAACTGATGGTTGAGCCTTGATGCTGTCTCTTCCTTCTAGAACTACTGGAATAGTAACTCTGATCTTTTGATTCATATCGATTAGGTATGCGTCAAAGTGTAGAATTTGATTCTTAAATGGATGTTTTTGGATTTCTTTGATTAGAAGGTCCTTTTGTGCTCCGTCTAAGTCAGCTTTGAAAATGTTTGAAAGACCGTTTACTTCATAAGCCTTTACTAAATCTTTTTCAACTACAGTTACTGAAACTGCTTCTTCTCCCTTTGAGTAAACAACTCCTGGAACAAGTCCTTCTTGTCTAAGTTTGTCTACTTTATTTTTTCCGTGTTGATCTCTTTTTTGTAATTTTAAAATCATAAAATTCCTCCTATTTATTTAATTATACCAGAACCTAGGCATATTTCTCCAGAATAAAACACAGCTATTTGTCCTGGAGTTACACCTTTTAATGGTTTTTCGAGCTTAACTTTAAGTGTTTCATCGTCTATTTTTGTTACAACCATGCCCACATCGGGAGCACGGTACCTAATCTTTCCTGTGCAGTTAAGTGGATAGTCTGGTGTTCCATTTATAAAAAATGGTTCTTCAACATAGAACTCATCTCTATATAATATAGGATTATCCACCCCTTGTGCAACTATTAATTCATTTTTTTCTAAATTTTTATCTGCAACGAAGAATGGTTCTCCCGTTCCAACTCCGCCGATGCCGATTCCTTTTCTCTGTCCGATTGTGTAGTGCATCAGTCCAGAGTGCTCTCCCAGCACGTTTCCAGCCTCATCTACAATCTTTCCTGGTTTTGTAAATAGAAATTTATCCAAGAATTTATTGAAATCTCTCTCGCCGATAAAACATACTCCGGTGGAATCTTTTTTCTTTGCAGTTGCAAGATTTAATTCTTCGGCAATCTCTCTAACTCTTTCCTTTTTTATATCTCCAATAGGGAAGATAGTTTTTTTAAGAGCTTCTTCTTTAACTCGAGATAGAAAATAAGATTGATCTTTGTTCTCGTCAACCCCACGAAGTAGGTAGCTATGTCCATTCTCGTGTTTAACTCTAGCGTAATGACCCATGGCTATATAATCTGCACCAAGTTTTAAAGCAAAATCTAGAAATGCTTTAAATTTTATATTTTGGTTGCACATTACGTCGGGATTTGGAGTTCTGCCCTTCTTATATTCGTTTAAGAAATATGTAAAGACAGTGTCCCAATATTCTTTTTCAAAGTTAACAGTGTAGTACTTAATATCCAGTGCGTTTGCAACTTTCACCACATCTAGGTAGTCATCTGTGGCAGTACATTCCTCGTCATTTTCGTCCCAGTTTTTCATAAAGACACCGATGACATTGTAGCCCTGTTCTTTTAAAAGATAGGCTGCAACCGATGAATCCACACCGCCGCTTATGCCAAGCACTACAGTTTTCTTTTTATCTGTCAACCTTTCACCCCCTCAAATGTCATTGCAGTCATTCCTATACCTGTATGGACAGCGATAATAGGACTTAATTCTCCAATTTCAATTTGAAGGTTTTCGTCTCTTTTTTCCAAAGCTTCTTTAAGGGCGTTTGCACCTTCAAGATTTGCACAGTGGAAAATAATAATTTTGTTAGATTTTTCATCTCTATTATTAAAATAGATATCCACTAATTTTTTGTAAGCCGATTTTAATCCTCTTGCCTTGTCGATAGGTTTTAATTTTCCTTCTTCGTCTATTTTAAGGATTGGTTTAATTTTTATTGCAGTCCCTAAGAAGGCTTCTGTTGCAGAGAGTCTACCGCCACGTTTTAGATGCATAAGATCTTCAACGATAAATATGGTAGCTACATTATCTACAAGCTTAGCTAGATCTTTTGCATTTTCTACTAAGTCCATGCCTTTATCTAAGTTTTCTATGGCTCTATGGAGAAAAATTTCCATTCCCCAGGTTGCATTCTTAGTATCTACAACTTCTATCTTTCTATCTGGGAACTCAGCTTCAAGGGCATCCTTTGCGTTAAGTGCCTGTAGGTACTGTCCACTAAGTCCTGATGAAAATGCCACATATAGAATGTCCATACCTTCTTCCAATGGTTTTCTAAATGTTTCTTCAAATTTAAATTGATTTACCATCGTGGTAGACATGTCGGAAGTTTTTAATTTTTTTAAAAATTCTTCCTTAGACATTTCGCTATAATCTAATGTATGTGTATAGACTTTTTCGTCTATGATAAATTCCATAGGAATAATTTCGGCTCTACTTAGGTCGCTTTCAAAAAAATCTCCAGCTACATCTGAGTAAATTTTGTACATATAACACCTCTATATACATAATATCTATTTGTTGAGTAAAATTCAACATAATGATACAATTATAAAGGTGATATTATGAAGAAAATTATATTAATGATTATATTTAGCCTATGTTTAGTAGGCTGTTCAAATGAAAAAGCTTATGAAAAGTATCAAACTGAATTCTATGATTGTTTCGATACGATTATAGACGTGGCAGTCTATGCACAAAGTGAAAAAGAAGGTAATAGGGAACTTGAGTTAATAAAGAATGAATTTATTAGACTTCACAAGCTATTTGACAGATATAATAGCTACGAAGGTGTGGTTAACTTTAAAACTGTAAATGACAATGCAGGGATAGAACCTGTAAAAGTTCCTGACGAAGTATTCAACTTGATGAAATTTTCTATCGACTCTTACAACAATATTTCTCACAAAGTAAACGTAGCAATAGGTCCAGTGGTGGACGTGTGGACTGAGTATAGAGACCTCTATGAAGGAGGAGCTACAAAAGAAGAAGTAACAGCTAAGCTCGGCTCACCACTTCCAACTAAAGAAAGACTAGAAAGTCTAAGACCATTACTAAACATGGAAAATATTGTTATAAATGAAAAAGATAAATCCATCTACCTAAAAGAAAAGGGAATGGAAGTGGAAATGGGATCAGTTGCAAAGGGATACGCAACGGAATTGGTAGCGCAATACGCAGAGAAAAATGGAGTTAAATCTGCAATTATATCTGCAGGTGGAAACGTAAGAATAATCGGCAAACCACTTGTTGAAGGTAGGGACACATTCTTAGTTGGAATTAGAAACCCAGACGCAGAAGAAGGAGAACAAAATTCTGTACAAGCAGTGCTTGCAGTAAATGATACCTCTGTGGTAACATCAGGCGACTACCAAAGATACTTCGACCTAGATGGAAGAAGATACTCTCACATCATAGACCCAGACACACTATATCCAGACACATTATTTAAATCTGTAACTATAACTAATAAAGACTCAGGACTATGCGACTTTTTATCTACCGCATCTTTTCTAAGTACAAAAGAAGAAGCAGAAGCTATGCTTAAAAAAGAAAATGCCGACGGATACTTCATCGATACAAATAGCGAAGTAAGTTACACAGAAGGATTTAAAAAGATATTAAAAGATTAGGACAACTATGAACAATAACTTAAGAGGGCTATTATTCCACATAATCGTAATAATAGTTACATTTGCACTCAGCTACTTTATAAATTTATCAGAAGAGGTTAGAAATTTAATCTATGGAAATATGGTATTTAGAATAATAATAGTTATTTTGATACTGTATATGTACTTCCTTCTAGGTAAAGGCATGACGAAGAGAAGAGCACCGATAGAAGATATACTAACTGGAAATTTAATAATATTTATTTCTCTTTTGTCTATTGGAGTAGCATTTTTAGGTCTTAGAGAAAAATTTTTAGAAGTAGGACCTGGGGATAGTTACTATAGATTTTTTATGGATATGTTCATGTATCCAGAGCTTTATATTTTGAAACTCATCGGATTTTATGAATATCTTGAAGCGATAATAGCTTCTGCATTTGTGCCAGGAATTATCTATTTCTTATCCATCAAAAAATCTAGAGCAGTTATAAAGAGAAAGAAAAGAATCGAAAGAAATAGGATGAGAATAAATGAAAAATGATAAAATAAAAAACAAGACTCTTCTCAGAAGATTGCTCTTAGCATTTCTAATTCTAGTGCTATACTTCGGGGTCGACTACTACAACAAAACAGTAGCTGCTCCAACCTTTGAAAAGGTAAAAGTGACAAAGGTGGTAGATGGAGATACATTCTATGTAGGTCCAGACAAGGTAAGAATCATAGGCATCAACACACCAGAATTTGGAGAAGAAAAGGAAGAACTGGGAGAAGAGGCAAAGATTAGAGCAGAAGAACTGATCTTAAATAAGACCGTTTATCTAAAAACAGGCAAAGAATTAGAAGATAAATACGGAAGAAACTTGAGATATGTATTCCTTATAAATCCTAAAAAAGAAAAGAATGTCGACGAAAAAATGATAAGAGAAAACACCTTGGAAGGCATCCTTTTAAAAGAAGGACTAGCTAGATGCTATTTCTTTAAACCAAATAATGACTATGAAGAAACATTTAGAAAAATAGAAAAAGAAGCAAGAGAAAATAAAGAAGGAATGTGGAAGATATCTACAGAAGGAACTACAAGGGGGAACTGATGTATAAATACGATATGAAAGAACTCACAGCTATAGCAAAAAATATGCTCATAGAAAGAGGAATAGAACTGGATAAAATCGCAGACGTAGTCTACGAACTACAAAAACCATATAACGAATATGTAACAAGAGAAATATGTCTTGAATCCATAGAAAGAATCTTGGAAAAGAGAGAAGTTGTCCATGTAATCCTAACAGGATTTCAACTAGATAAACTTGCCAGCGAAAAAATGCTTGACGAACCACTTCAATCAATAGTAGAAAATGACGAAGGACTGTATGGAATAGATGAGATCCTACCCCTTGGAATCACAAATCTATATGGCTCAATAGGACTTACAAACTTTGGGTATCTAGACAAAGAAAAAATAGGAATAATAAAAGAACTTGACGAGAGAAAAAAGACTGGAAGAGAAGTCACAACCTTCGCCGATGACATAGTAGCGGCAATCGCAGCAGCAGCGGCATCAAGGGTAGCCCACATGAATATACAAAAATCAAAAGAAAGTTGAGAAAATACTTAGAAATACTTGACAAAACGAAGTAATTAATATATTATTATCAAAGTGTTTTAAAAGCCCCGGAAAATTTTAAATCACAGGAGGACTCATGAATAACAAGAGTTTTATGGCAAAAGCCAATGAAATTGAAAGAAAGTGGTATGTTATCGATGCCACAGATAAAGTACTTGGTAGACTTGCAACAGAAGTAGCAACAATACTAAGAGGAAAACACAAACCGACATACACACCACACGTTGATACTGGTGACTTTGTAATTATAATTAACGCTGAAAAAGTTCGTCTAACAGGAGACAAATGGGATAAGAAACTTCACGTATACCACACAGGATATCCAGGTGGAAGAAAAGAAGTTGTTTACAAAGAACTTAGAAACAAACATCCTGAAAGAGTAATCGAACTTGCTGTTAAAGGAATGCTTCCAAAAAATAGACTTGGAAGATCTATGTACAGAAAACTTAAGGTTTATGCAGGGGAAAATCATCCTCACGAAGCACAAAAACCAGAAGTTCACGAATTTTAATTGGAGGTAGTTCATGGAAAAGCAATATAGAGGAACTGGAAGAAGAAAATCTTCTGTAGCTCAAGTAAGACTTGTTCCTGGAAATGGATCATTCACAGTAAACGGAAGAGATTTAGAAAACTACTTTAATTATGAAACGCTAATTACAGTTGCAAAATCTCCGTTAGAGCTAACAGAAACTACAGGCAACTTTGACGTAATCGTTAAAGTACACGGTGGTGGATTTACAGGACAAGCAGGTGCTGTAAGACACGGAATAGCAAGAGCACTACTAGAAGTAGATGCTGAACTAAGACCTGTTCTTAAAAAAGCAGGATTTCTAACAAGAGATCCAAGAATGAAGGAAAGAAAGAAATACGGTCTTAAAAAAGCAAGAAGAGCACCACAATTCTCAAAGAGATAATATCAAAAGCATTGGATTATATCCAGTGCTTTTTTTAGTGCAAAAATAAAGGGAGACCAAAAACAATGGAACTTATTAAAGCCTTATTGTAGTTTGTTGTAAATAATGCGTACTAAAGATGATATAATACCTACAAGCAGATTTTTTAAATGCTAGTAGAATCTGTATGCTATTTAAAAGGAAGGGAATAAAATGAAGAAAATATTTTTTAGAATTTTTTCAATAGTTATTATTTTAGTAGTTTTAGTTTTTATTCTTAGAATATATAATGACCATAAGTATAAAGATAACAATGCTTTTAAATTTCCTGAATATTATAAGGATGTAACTAATATAAGTCTATATCCTACAGATATTGATGGAGTTGATGTAACTTATGTAGATGAGGGTAGGATGCAAGGCTTTAGATTTGTGCCTAAGGAAAAATTACATAAGGGTCTTGTAATTTGTTTTGGAGGTTCTGATGGAGGTCCAAATTTTGAAACTGCTAAAAGATTGGCTGAAGAGGGATATGAAACCTTTGCCCTATTTATGTTTGGAATGAAAAACCAAGAACAAACTCTTAGAAAAATCCCTTTAGAACAATTTGAAGATGTTATAAGTTATATAAATAAAAATATCAAAGACAATAAGCCAATAAGTGTTTTGGGAGCGTCAAAAGGTGCAGAATATGCCCTTAATTTAGCTAGCAAATATTCTGAAATAGATAATCTGATTTTAATAGCACCTTCATCTTATAATTTCGCCGGTCTAGATTTTAAAGATTATGGTTCATCATGGACATATAAAGGAAAGGAACTTCCATATATAGATATAAAAAAATCATCATTTAACTCATTTTTAAAAAATATTATTGTTCCGAATATTATTAAAAGTCCTATTAGCTATAAAGAAACTTATAATAGTGCAAT
>QWCH01004168.1_pt1 | contig 13652 bp, 12 predicted proteins | sample 1972671 | NCBI WGS metagenome assembly QWCH01 (sample SAMN09866713, study PRJNA288562) | Human gut metagenome isolate term3_stool, whole genome shotgun sequencing... | isolation source: gut | host: Homo sapiens | place: USA: California | reverse complement strand
GTCTACAATTAATTCCAGTATACAGTCTCCCTTATTTTTGCCAATGAAAATTAAACACCAATCTTGTTTGCTCCTGTGTAAAATAGTTAATGCCATCTTTTCGTTTTCCGTAATTCAACAGAAAAGCTTTGTGCCTCGTGGGTTTTGAGTACGTCGGTATGCGGCACTGGTGGTATCAGTGCCCATACCGCTACGCACTCAACAAACGGGAGTGCCCACGAGTCGCAAAGCTTTTCTGCTGAATTACTCGAATACCAAATACACTGGCATCAACTATTCTTCACAAACTGTACTAAGATTTCGTTTATATTTTATTCTGCCGCCAATACCTCATAAACTTCCTTAAAGGATTGTTTTGGCTGATACAATTCGGTAAACAAACCACAGTATGGTCCGTTCATTTTGTAGCTGTAATCTGCCGTTGACAGATATGGTGCGTCAAACAAGCCCCAAATGGAAAGGCTCGTAATCGGTCCGGTCTTTCCTGCTGCCTGTGCCGCCTTGTTAATATCCACATATGTCTGCACGAGTTTCTTGTAAAAGGCTGCATGCTCCGGCTCTGCATCATTATCGTAATTGCGGACGGCAAGTTCTGTTACGTGAACTTCAACATTATTTTCTGCAAATTTCTCAATCGCATTTTTCACTAAGGTAATGTCATTGTCGTTCATACATCCACTCTGCTGTCCATAGCCACCGATGTAACTCTGCATACCAATTCCATCGCAGAGCTTCAGGTAACCACCATTTCCATCGGATGCAAAACTGTTGACGCTCTTTACCAGTTGAATAATGGCATCTCTCTTATTTGCGCCGTAGGTTGCAAACGTGTTGTAATCATTGTAGAACAGTTTAATGTTTGTCTTACTGTTTGCCGCCTGTAATTTTGCTCTTGTCTCATATGCATACCGGAACGCAAGTTCCACATAATCACTGCCAATATAATCGTAGAAAAGATTCGTCTTGCCACCGCGAACCTGCCGTACATGACGCACATCATCATCCGCAAATTCACCTGCATTGTCGGCAACCGCTTCATTGACAACATCCCAGCAGTAAATCGCGCCCGGATATTTTTCTTCAAAATGCGTCATTACTTCATCAATATACATCTTCAGACGATTTTTCATGACGTCTGCGCTGACATAAGCACCATCCGTCTTATAGCCTTCGCGGAAAAACCAATCGCACATATCGGCATCCCAGGTCAGCACATGACCGCGAATGGATAATCCGTTTTCAACCGCATACGCAACCATCGAATCTGCCTTTGTAAAGTTCATAACTGCCGGTGAATTTTCATCCACATATGCATTTTGTGAAGCAGACTGGCTCAAAAGCGAATACGCCTTCATTTCATTACTGAACGTCGTACTGTTAAAATGATACTTAATGAGTTTGGTAAGCTCAGTATTTTTCAGTGCCGCCTCATTGATATTTGTTCCAAATTTGAAACCATATTTCTCACCGAGAGACGCAAGCGATTGATACGATCCAATTGCCTCCGTCGCATCTTTTTTCCCTTTGTTCTCCATAACAACAGATGTAATCTGAATGTATTTCACCGCCTCTGTAGAATTCTGAACAACCAAATAAAGTGCCGTCTGTCCGCTCGGGTAAGCATCTAACTGTAAGCCCTGCTCCTTACCGCTCTGCATACCATTGGCATCAACAAAACCAGCCCAGTCGCTGTTTTTAACTGACAACTTAATCGATGCGCCACCTGTATTTTCAATAATATTTTTGTTTGCATCCAAAAGGTTGATTGTAACATTTACCTGTGTAAAATCCGATACTTTGTGTCCGGATGCCGTAATCAGTGGAAGCAGGTTATAAACCGTTCCATTCCACACACTCGAATACGCAGAAGAATTAATAAACGTATTGTCAATTGCAAGCATCACTTTCTCCGTCGCCGGCTTCTGGGTCGGTGCAGCCGTTGGTGTCTGAGTCGGTACCGTTGTTGGTGCCGTAGTTGGGGTCGCAGTCGGCTTCTGCGTTGGCACCGCAGTCGGGGTCGCAGTCGGCTTCTGCGTTGGTGCCGTAGTCGGAGTTGCCGTTGGGTTCTTTGTCGGCTCTGTAGTCGGAGTCGCTGTCGGCTTCTGCGTTGGCACCGCAGTCGGGGTCGCTGTCGGCTTTTGCGTTGGCACCGCAGTCGGGGTCGCCGTTGGACTTGCAGTTGCTGTCACTGCCGGCTTCCTTGTTGGCTCTTCTGTCGGCTCTTTCACAGGCTCCGCAGTTTTTACCGCAGAGGAAGAATCCCCCGGATTTACTACCGCAGGTTCTTGTGTATTCACCGGTGGAACAACGGTAGTTCCTGTCTTTTTCTTAACCGTAACTTTGCACGAAAGTTTATACATTTTCCATCCTGCTTTTACCTTCGCTGTCACCGTAGCTTTCCCCGCTTTTTTGGCAACTAACTGAACTGACTTTTTCGTCTTTTTCTTCAGGATAACAACCGATTTTTTGCTACTTTTCCACACCACTTTTTTTACTGCTTTTGCATTTTTAATTGTTACTTTTTTCTTAGTCCCAGCCCACATGGTAATACGCTTCTTGCTTAACTTTGGTTTCGCTGATTTAGCACTTGCAGGCATTGTAAAAACACTCGAAATACTAAGTGCTGTTACCGTGAGAAGTGCCATCGCCTTTTGACTTTTTCTCTTCATAGAATGACTCCTTTCATCCCTCTCAAAACTCTCTAACTTAATTCTAATACTTTGTGGGAATTATACAACGAACATTCTATAAAATTACTATTAGTTTTTAGTATCTTTTGTGTGTTATTTTTCATGTGATTCCTTCTAATCAATGCGTATTGTCTGCATACCACTCAATATGATTGACAATTTGCAAAATCTTTTTAGCGCTCTCAATTGATTTTGCAATACGCTCTACATCATTTTTGTGAATCCAGCCCTTTTTCGCAGCGTCCGGCACAGACTCCGTCAATTCCTGCAGCGATTGATTTACGCGTTCCACCATCTGACTTACATCTTCAATCAACTTCTCTACCTGTTTTGGAAGTGAAACTCTCTGCGCTTCTCTCTGCATTCTATTACACAACTGATTCATGGAAATTTTCAAAAAATAAGTATCTGTCAGCTGGTCAGCAACAACCGAAAGAATCTCCTCAATAATTCCGGCGTCCACATTTCCCATCGAAATCATAACTTGAAAGTGTTCACAACACTCATCAATTTTCTCCTGACTATAACAAATTCGCTCAACAAGCCGAATCAGCAAATCTACTTCTTCCTCGTCATTAATTTTAAAATCCGCATCCTTTAACTGCACTCTTTCCTGTTCTGCCTGCGGTATCAATTGATAACAATCAATTTGCTTTTCTTTGCAAAGATTCCAGAGCACTCGCTTGCAAACAGCATCCGTTTTTCCACCAAAGGTAAGCGACTTCACACATGGAAATCCGGCATACGCAGACTGCAAATCATATTCCACACAAATACCATCAAATGTATTTTTTGCAGACGTTATCTGAAAAGGCAGGTTTCCCTGTCGAAGATTTTCAATTTGTTCAATCGCCATTTTTTCTTTTTGACATGGAAAATACTGATAAAGAGGCGCCCCTTTTTCCTGCCTCATTTTATACTTCTCAAGCCATGTTTTTTTCGAGAGGGCAAACACTGTCGTTTTTTCTTTTTCCGCATCCACAAATTCATCAACCCGTTGACATCCATACGCCTGCGCCGTCTGCATCGATGGGAGATTTGTGCTTTTCATATAAGAATAAATCGTCTGAAACGGTGTATGTGTAAAAGCCCAGTCTCTTACGGCAATTGCTGCTTCTTTCGCATATCCTTTTCTCTGATATGTTTTTTGAATATGGTAACCAATTTCCGGCTTAATCGTATTTCCAATCGGTTGCAGTGTGAGCCCGCAGTCACCAATCATTTTTCCATTTTCTTTTAGGCACACAGCCCACAATCCGAAACCAAAAATCTGGTACCGTTCCTGATTTTTTTCAATCCATCCACGGACTCTTTTTTCATCAAAAGTATACGGATAATGCTGCATAATATCCGAATCCGCAAGCACACAATATAAGTCATCAAAATCTTCTTCGTTCATCTCACGAAGAATTAAACGCTCCGTCTCAATTTGCATAATACACCCTCCATTATTTCAGCTCATATTTCCAGACACCATCTTCTCTGCGGTAATGAAATTCATTGATATCTTCTTCCAAAAATACGCGAAGCATATCGTCCATTCCGTTTGCAAGCTTTCCCTTTTTCATCTCTTCTAACGGCATCCACTTTACTTCCCCTTCATGCGAGGATTTGAGTTCACCGCTGAATTGATTCGTCTTATAAAAAACAACAAGATACCTTGAGCCGTCATCCCGCAGCCAGTCTTTTGTACCACAGATTCTTGGCTTTTCTATCGTGAGTCCGGTCTCCTCATATACCTCACGAATAACTGAATCTACAAAAGATTCGCCCTTCTCAATATGTCCGCCCGGAAATGTAAGTCCTGACCACTTTTTATCCACTTTGTCCTGAACCAAAACATTTCCCGCATCATCATAAACCATACACATATTCGTTAATGTTACTGTCTCCGTCCTCATCACTTTCTCCTCTCGCGATTTGTGTCACAACATTATGATGAGTTTATTATAACATAAAATCGGGGAATTGAGAGGACTGATTATACTAAATTGAAATAATCGAGGTATTGTTTAAATCGGTCCTGGGCAGTCAAGCAGGTGCCTATCAAATATCCCCGTTCCGATTTCCATTCTTTTAATCCGCGATAATAAAATTCCTTTATGTCATCCTCTATAATAAAGGGAACAATACCATTTCGCAGACACTCTTTAAACAGTATCAATCTTCCTACACGTCCATTTCCATCTTGAAACGGATGGATTTTTTCAAATTGATAATGAAATTCTATAATCTCCTCTAATGTCTTTTCTTTCTCCGTATTATACTGTTGAAGCAGTTTTCTCATTTCCTTGTGAACATCTTCCGGTTTTGTTGTTTCACCGCCTCCAACTTCATTCGGAACCCGTTTATATTCACCCACAGCAAACCATAACTTACGGCTGTCCGAAGTTCCTGATTTCAAAATCAAATGTAACTGCTTGATAAACGCCTCACTTAGTGGATAATTTGCTAATTCGATTACTTGGTCAACACACCGAAAGTGGTTTGCTGTCTCAACAATATCGTCTACATTTAATAATTCATTTTGAACCCCAATTGTATTTGTTTCAAAAATATATCTTGTTTGGTCATGCGTAAGTCTGCTTCCTTCCATATGATTCGAATTATACGTTAATTCAATCTGCACCTTATGATATATTCCGCCGGAAATCGCAGAGTCCTTTTCCTGCTTTAATCTTGTTAATAAATCTGTTGATACTTTTCCTGCCCGCTTTTTTCTCTGTGGCTTTCTTGCATCTTCCGGTATCTTCCAGCTTTTTCCTTCCCGTATCACTCCCGGTATCCTTGCATTCAAACAATAATCCCGCGCACTTCGCTCTGACACGTTCCATTTCTTTGCCGCATCACCAACACTTATATATTTCATACATATCACCCTCTTAAAATAAGATATCTACTATTATACCATTGTCGGCAGTATATATCCATATTTTTTGTGTTAAAATCTTATTTTATTCTGCCGTTCATGTCCGTTATTATGCTTGTAACCCCCTATTTTACCGGTGCCGTATATCTGCATTTCGGGTAATTACTGCATCCATAAAACTTGCCATATTTGCCCTTGCGTAAAACTAACGCGCCCCCACATTTCGGGCACATTCCTGATTTCTCTTTCTGCTTCTTAACATATTTTGCTTCTTTTATTTCATTCACATGTTTACACGTATCTGTCCTGGTACTCATATAATTTGTAAGTATTGCCAGAATCTTATCCATATCCTCTCTCGAAAGAACCGATTGGACAGAAAGTTTTTTGACCGTCTTTGTAACTGCTCCCCACTTCACAACCTGCGATTTTGTTGTCTTTATTTTTAGCACAGCATCCCCGGGAAAAGTCACAATTGAGAAAACCGGAATATTTTCATAACCATGACTTTGAAGCAAGGCATTTAACGCCTTTACATGCGCATAATTCTGATATATGGGATTCATAAATGAATATTTGTGACCGTAAATGTTCTGTGTCCACTTTGCCGAAGACTCCGAACCATAAATCTGTCCTTTATAATTCTTGGTTTCAATTGAAAATATACCGTAAATTGAAACAACAACATGATCAATCTGCGTTGTACGTGTATTTCCACCCTCTGCACTCAACAAAACATCATTAACTACCTGATACTTATTTTTGTCCAACTTTTTCAACAACATACTTACCGTTGCTTCACCCATTTTCCCTTTTATCCTCGGTTTAATAATGGTTACTAACGCAGAAAGCACCATTAATGCAATTATCCATATATATATTTTCTCCATATACTATTCCCCCTCATTATATTCTCATTCCAATTTTTCACTCCACTCATTTTCCTTAAAACCAACAAGAATTGCTTCATCCCCAATAACCAGCGGACGTTTGACAAGCATTCCATTGGTTGCCAGCAATTGAAGCTGTTTATCTTCGCTCATTGTCGGAAGTTTATCCTTCAACTTCATCTCCTTGTACAACAATCCGCTTGTGTTAAAGAATTTTTTTAGAGGAAGCCCACTTTTAGAAACCCATTCTTTTAGTTCATCATACGATGGATTTTTCTCTACAATATGACGCTCTGTGTAATTTAAATGATGCTCGTCCAACCACTTTTTTGCCTTTTTGCAGGTTGAGCACTTGGGATAGCATATGAATAACATAGATTCACCTTCCTTGTATTATTTTGTCCGTACCCTTATATCTAGCACTTTAACAGCGCTTAGCCAACATTTTGTCACAACACTGCAATAATCATATCACCAAAATATAGTTTTCGCAACATCCTGCGTTGAGCTTTGCACCAAAACCATCTGCCCTTCTTTTCGATTTTAACGTACAAAAATTTCCGGCACATATATTCATGTACCGGAAATCTTTTTCATCGTCTGTTTTTAATTCTATTATTTACCTACATGAAATGCATCCATACCAGGGTACACTGCACTGGCACCTAATTCTTCCTCAATGCGGAGAAGCTGGTTGTATTTTGCTACACGCTCGGATCTCGAAGGAGCACCTGTCTTAATCTGACATGTATTCAGCGCTACTGCAAGGTCTGCAATAGTTGTGTCCGCTGTCTCACCGGAGCGGTGGGAAGAAATGGCTGTATATCCTGCATTGTGCGCCATCTTAATAGCCTCCAATGTTTCTGACACCGAACCAATCTGGTTTAATTTGATCAAAATGGAGTTACCTGCCCCCATTTTAATACCCTTGGAAAGTCTCTCTGTATTTGTAACAAAAAGGTCATCTCCTACAAGCTGAACCTTATGACCAATCTTCTCAGTCATCTTCTTCCAGCCTTTCCAATCTTCCTCATCCAAACCATCTTCAATAGAAATAATCGGATACTTGTCAATGAGAGATTCCCAATGTGCAATCAGTTCATCCGAAGTAAATTCTTTGCCGGATTTTGGCTGCTTATAGTAACCAATTCCTTTTTCCGATTTCCATTCGGAAGAAGCTGCATCCATAGCAATCATAAAATCTTTTCCCGGTTCAAATCCTGCAGCCTTAACAGCCTCCAGAATTTTCTCAATAGCTTCTTCATCGGAAGTAAGTCTGTCTGGTGCAAATCCACCTTCATCACCAACCGCTGTTACATCTCCCATATCTTTAATCAGAGATTTCAACTTATGGAAAACCTCTGCACACCAGCGAAGCGCTTCTTTAAACGATGGTGCGCCAACCGGCATAATCATAAATTCCTGCGTATCAACAGCTGAATCTGCGTGAGCACCACCATTTAAAATATTCATCATAGGTACCGGAAGACGGTTGCCGGAAATGCCACCTAAAAAGCGGTACAACGGAATATCTAACGCAATAGATGCCGCTCTTGCTGTTGCAATCGACACAGCCAAAATCGCATTGGCACCAAGCTTTGATTTATCTTTCGTACCATCTGCATCAATCATTGACTTATCAATAGCATAAATATCAGACGCATCTAAACCAGTAAGGACCTCATTAATCACAGTATTGATGTTGTTGACAGCTTTTTCAACACCCTTGCCAAGATAACGGTCCTTGTCGCCGTCTCTCAGTTCCAGTGCCTCAAACTCACCTGTAGACGCACCACTTGGAGCAGTACCTCTTCCCACGGTTCCATCTACCAAAGTCACCTCTGCTTCCACCGTCGGATTGCCTCTCGAATCCAAAATCTCACGTCCAACTACCTTTTCAATTTCCAAAAAATTCATCGTAACACTATCTCCTTTTCCTCAAAATAATAGTACTCCCCGCAAGAATTTCATTCAATTCTGCATAGGATGCGTTCAGGATTCACAACCTAATACGAGGAGTCCACATGATTTATTCACATTTTGGTTAGTCTTGTCTAACCTCTTTTATATTACTGAATTTCGGGGTGAAAATCAATAGGTAAAGGTGAGAGTTTTTATCAAGTTTGTGGGGGGGGGCTAATATTAAAAATAATATCTTGTTAGTGTATAATTTTCATTAAATGAAGCCTCTGCTTTTCCATGGTTCTTCCTCTATCAGCGGGTGTTTCTTGGGTAAAGCAGACGGTTTCAGTATTAATGCTTTCAAATTATCTAATAACTTGATATGTTTTCCCGTCAGAAGCAGTTGTTGCAAAATTTGCAACAACCGATAACCTATCTAATTCTCTTTCCTCGAATATTTTTCATATGACTCGATATAGTTGATTTATCCCTTTGAAATATGTGGTTTTTCCGCATCCGCACGCTCGTAAGTTAATTCTGCTGCTGTATGTCCGTGAACTGCATAATGCATTTTATTTTGTACCTTGGCAAAGAACTGCTTAGCGACTTTAATGACTCCTTTATAACGATGCCGTTGTATCTAATCTACTTAAACTTTTCCTGCAATTTCAGCAGATATTCCTCTTCTGCCTGTTCCAGGCGTTTCTGAATAGCTTCCTCCGATGGCAGCTGAGACTTAATCTCATTCATCCGAATGTTATCATAGGTTGCAACTCCCATAGGTGTTTCAATCCCCTGAAACGCCCATTGTACCTCCGTTTGATCCTTATCCTTGCATATAAGCAACTCTATCGTCGGATTGTCATCATCCGTTTTCATTAACTGATTTACTGCATTCACATAAAAATTCAGTTTTCCGGCAAATTCCGGTTCAAACGATACCGCTTTTAACTCAACGACAACATAGCATCGAAGTTTTATATGATAAAAAAGCATATCAATCTTTCTGGTTTTTCCTGCTACAATAATCTCTTTCTGACGTCCAATAAAGGCAAAACCAGAGCCAAGTTCCAGCAAAAATCTTGTTATGTTCTGTTCCAAAGCATCCTCTAATTCTTTTTCATCATATCCTGCCGGTAATGAAACAAATCCAAAAACAGAAGGAAATTCCATGTCTGCACCAAGTTGGTGCAGTTTTTGCTTTTCGTCAATTTCCATGCCAACCTGCTGTAGCTTCAAGCCTTTCATATCAAGACTTTCCTCCATACGATGTGCCAGCTCTGAAAAGTTCTCCTTTCCGGAATAGAATAGATACCATTTTTTCATATTCCAAAGATTTCTTGCTCAAAATCCTTTCGCTTTGGGAAATTCATTCTGCAGATCAAGACTAAGCTGCTCCACAATTCCTTTTCCCCATTTCTCCTCTGCTTTTCTCTCAACCAAATCCCGCCCCAACTGCCAGTTAAAGAAAAGCTGCTCTGTATTTACTTTGACCGCTGATTTTATCTGTGCAGACACATAACGCTGCTTCACATCATGAACCCAACTCACATAATCGGTTCTTCAATCTTTTACTATGATATTACGCCATTTTAACCCTATACTTATGTCTTATTGGCTTCATTGTCCAATCATCAAATCCGACCAAACCATCATTCTGCAATCTTCCTAATACAATGCCAGGATCTCTGTTAATCGATTCTGCAAAACAAATAATATCTTTTAATCCGAATCTTCCTCTTGCCACAAAATTATTATACTGTTCTCTTGGAATGAGACTATCCTCTGCAAACAAGTCAGCAGCATGCTCTTGTTCCCCAGATTCTTTCTCAAACGATATTCCATAATCACCATTAATAATATGACCAATCTCATGGAACAATGTAAACCAAAATGAGTCTGAATAAAGTCTTCTATCATTAACCATCAACATTATATTATCACCAATTTTTTTGGTAGCTCCATTAATCTTTGAGCCAACAATATTAGGAAGTATTACAAAGATAACACCAGCCTCCTCGAAAGCTTTTCGAATCAATGGATAAAATTCGCTATGATTTTTAGTCAATGTCAGCGCATAATGTACCGCAGTTTCAAATTTCTTTTTATTAAATTTGGGTGCATCTACAGCCAATGCCTTATTAGTTGCGATCTGAACCATAGTATTTGCCTTAACTGTACTAGCTTCTTCTAATGCTTCTGTTGAACTTCTAAAGTTTACTGCCATATCTCTCTTGGTAAACACTGTTAATGTTGCAACCTTCAGAAATTCACGAACCGCTTTAATCTGTTCATCCTTTTTTCTAGGCAAATCCGGAAGCCCATAATTCTCTCTAAAATATTTGTAGTCATATAATTCAAATACTTTTCTTTCTTCCAGCAATTCTTCTTGTGATTTAAATTCTGCAATCAAAGCATCATAAGAATTCTGCAAATTAAGCCAATAATTTACGCTAGTACCAAGCATTCTAGAAAGCTTCATTGCAATATCAATAGATAAGCTCTGCTCCCCACGAATCAACAAACTTAAATTCTTCGGCGTAGTATCTAATCTCTTTGCAAAATCTTCCTGAGTCAATCCACTTTCTTCCACAATTTCTTTAATATAATATCCTGGGTGAAATGCAATCGTATCATTATACTCAATGTAATTACTCATAATGTTTGCTCACCTCCGTTATCTCAACAATCCTCACATTTTGTGATATCTCATTAATATTACACGGAACATATGGTTCCTTATTTTCATTTAGTGGTTCTATTATTATACGCCACTGATCCTTTCTTGATTTCACATCAATTGCAAAATATCCATCCAAATTTCTTCCACCTTTATTTTCAAGTTTATGAAAGTGAAAGGTTGGTTGGACTATAATATCTTTAATAGTTTCTGCCTGCTTCAAAGCATTTATTCTTGCAAAAAGGCTATTTGCAAGTGCAGCATTTCCACCAAACAACTTTCTTGCTACCTTTAAACTCGTACATTGTTTCTCAGTTTTTGCATCTGTATAAACTAATTCCAAGTCCTCCCTCCTTTCGCCACATTACCTATCAGGTAATTAGATTATAGTTGCTACATGTATTTTTGTCAAGAACACGAAAAAATATTTTCGAAAACTCAACGCCAAAATCCTGTATTATATAATACGTCTGCTGCATTCACCCGAACCGAGATAATTTGAATAACAATTATTAGCCTCCTCTAAATTCTCTTGTGGTACCAAGCGAAATTTCTAACAATTCTGCCGCTACTTGATGATTTTTAATTCGCATTAAATTATCCCATATATCTACCTTGCCAAGCAGATTCATTCCGCCATGCCATACCAACTCATCATCTATAACGGCAAATCTTTCTCCGACTTCTGTTTTGGCCACTACATTTATGCCCACTTGTTTCATCAACTTAATCAAGTGATAACATACATCCGCACTACCATAAATCACTTCTTCTGGGTCTGTTGTAATAACCGTCACATTTACCCCTTGTTCCTGACGATCTTTGACCAGCAATAACAGTCTGTCAATCTCATCCTGTCGTATGTCCGGACTGGAAATTACAATTGATTTCTCTGCTTCCACAATATCCTGCTCAAATTTTTCTTTATAATTACCAGAATCATATATTGCATTAATTATCTGCTTAGACCGTACATCGCCCGTCCATATGGAAAATCCGGTACGCTTGTAAGTTTTCAACCTTTTGCCATACATTTTATTAAAGAATCTCACATGGGCATCAATATAATCATATACATAAACAGAATCTTTACCCTCATAGTCACGATTCAATCTTCCTACATACTGTTCCAGACGCCCCTCAAAAGATACCGGTGCAGCAAGCATCAATACGTCAAGTCTTGGAAAGTCAAATCCTTCTCCTATTTTTTGTCCAGTTGCAACCAAAATAAGACTTTCATTTTTAGGAATCTGCTTCAACTTAACACGTATCTCTGCATTTTCCTTATCTGAATTATCCCCATATAAAAGAAATACATGGTCAGCTTCATTTTTCAACGCATCATACAAAAGTTTTGCATGTTCTTTAAATCTGGTTAATATAACCGGTGTTTGTTTCTGCGCAACACTCTTCTTTACGTCATCTATAATCATTTCATTACGAACCCTGCTAGTACTAATCAGACTATACGCTTTGTTAATATCATCTTTGCTGTCAACTGTGTCTACTACCCTTGTATACCTTGGCACAAAGTAATGTCCTATTCCCTGCTCCTGTGCTCTCTCCAATGCTGTAAATCTATGACGAAGCGGTCCAAGCAGCATATAGATAATTTTATCTAAACTATCCCCACGCTTCGGCGTCGCAGAAACACCATATACATATTTTGCATTAATTCTCTGTAACAGTTCCATAGAGGTATTGGATGCTGCATGATGACATTCATCCATAATTACCATTCCGTAAGAATTAATTAAGTCATTGAACTTACCTTTACTATACATAGAACCAACCATAGCAACATCTACAATACCTGTCAAAGCTTTTTTATTACCATGCAAAATACCTATAACACTATCTCTCTTTTTCTTCCTGCCAGTTTTTGTTTCATATTCTGGCGGCTCTTCCCTAATATCCAGGAATTTGTTCAGCTCATCCACCCACTGATTCAGCAAATCCTTGCTCTGTAACAAAATAAGAGTATTTACTTTGCGTTCCGCAATCAGGTAACTACAAACAACTGTTTTTCCAAATGCAGTTGCTGCACTTAATACACCATCCGAATATGCCAATAACTTCTCTGCTGCCAACTCTTGCTGCATCCTCAAATCTCCTTTAAAAGAAACTCTGATTGGACGACCTTTTTCTTTCTGGTCAGATATATCTACAACTATTTCAGCTTTATTACATTCCTCGATAATCCGTTCTTTTAACCCTCTCGGAACCTGTATGTACCCATCAACGTCTTTGCCCAAATATACGGCACTAAAATTATAGTAATTGGAATATCCCAATCTTTTATTTTTGTAAAATTCCGGATTATCAAAAGCAGCCAGACTACGAATCTGATTTTGAATTCTCGGCATAAGATTTAGTGTGTCGATATAGACACCATTGCTAAGTACCATATGTAGCTTGCCTACAACATCCGCCTTAAAAAACTTACATTTTTTCTTCCATGGTTTTGGTCTGCAATTCATATCTGTACCGGCAAACATTCCCCTGCTTTCTGCCAACTCTGCCTGCCATCTCGACATATATTTTTCGATATCCTCCATACCCAGTTTTTCTGTTTTATTTAGCAAAACATCCCACTGATTTGGATAGGCATTCCAATTTTC
>QWCH01004161.1_pt1 | contig 13663 bp, 8 predicted proteins | sample 1972671 | NCBI WGS metagenome assembly QWCH01 (sample SAMN09866713, study PRJNA288562) | Human gut metagenome isolate term3_stool, whole genome shotgun sequencing... | isolation source: gut | host: Homo sapiens | place: USA: California | reverse complement strand
TTCAGGTGGTGAGTAATAGCAAATTTGTCTCAGTGGGAGTTGGGTCTCCGACTGAGATAAACGCTCCGCGAGGATGCGCAGTGATTCTGCACAGAATAAGTGTTTTACTTGCATATAGGAATTTTCTGAACTGAAAATTCCGTACGATACAGCTCTGGCAGCAGATTTTGCCGATTTGGAATGCGAAGCATCGGCAAAATCCCGTTGCTGAGAACAGTATAAGTGAACAGCAACGAATATGTCAGCTTCGCTGACCAGAATCACGCGCCAAGTCTCACGGACGTTCGACTTGAAAAAAATGCCGGATGGGCAATCAGCGAAATTCTCCAATTCCCTGATGTAAATGCAGACAAAATATGGTATGATATAAGGTACGAGATTTCGAACCGACGGAACTGTGGGAAGACAAAGCAGTTACCGGGACAGGATAATGAAACGGCAGGTGATAGGAATGAAAGAGAGAATTAACCGGCTGGCGAAGGGAATCATCGATTCGGAACAGCCGAAGATGACCTGGTCGCCTGAAAAGATAGACGAGACGCTGCGGATGAATACCCTGATGCAGAGAAATTTATGGATCGGGAGCGAAAATGGATTAAGTGTGAAGGGATTTGTGTATTCCTCGAACCTGCGGGTGCGGATTCCGGGGGATAACAATTCGTTTGGCGGACTCCGGTGCCGGATCGTATATGAAGTGGACACTTCGTTCCTGACGGCAGGCGACACGATCACGGGTTCTTTTTATCTGGTGACAAACTGCGGGGAAGAGGAGATTCCGTATGAGTTTCACGTCGAGGTGGCAGACGCCGGGAAGACTTTAGGTGATCTGAAAACGGCGGAAGATTTTCTGCACGTCGCGGAAAATGATATGGAGACGGCGCTCCGGCTTTTGGAGTACCCGGATTTTGTGGAAGTGCCGTTTATGCAGGATCTGCATGTGCGGGCACTCTATGACGGCCTGAAGGGGCACGGCAGCCGGGCAAATTTTATGGAAGAATTTCTGGTTGGACTGGGCGTGAAAAAGCCGGTCGGTCTGACGATTCCGGGCAGGGCGCGCGTATATGCCGAGCTGGCTGAGAATGCCGAGGACACGATCGAGATCCGGATGGATAACTGGGGCAGTGTGTACCTGGAGGTGACGGCAGACGGCGAGTTCCTCCATCTGCCGAAGAAGAGTGCGACGCAGGCGGATTTTGAAGATGGTCTGCTCCGTCTTCCGGTACGGATTCTGGCGGAACGGCTGCATGCCGGAAAGAATTTCGGTGCCGTTCTGATTCACACTGCCAGAGAAACAGTGCGGATCCCGATCGAGGCATCGGCTGCCGATGCGGGCGGATGCGACCGGGCACATATGTCATTCCAGAAAGAGCTTGGAAATTATCTGACTGCCCGTCTGGCGTATGAAAATGGGATCGGCGGCACGGAGGCGGTTCACCAGATGCAGCGGGAGCTGGATCTGATGAAAATGACGCACTATGACGCGGGACTGCGGCTTTTGCAGGCGGAATTATACCTTTTGACTGATCGGCGCGAGAAGGCGCAGACGATTTTAAAGGAGCTGCAGGATTCAGCGGCGCTTAAAATATCGGGCGACCGGAAGCTTAACTGCCTGTACCGCTATCTGTACGTGACGCTGACCGGCAATGCCGAGCAGAAGGACACTTTGATCCGCCTGCTGCAGCAGTATGCGTCGGAGGAGACGGGCAGCAGCCTGTTTTATTATCTGATGCTTCTGCGTCTGGATGAGGAACTGCAGAAAAATCCGGTTACGGTGCTGATCAGCATGGAGCAGGAGTTTAAGGACGGCTGTCACAGCCCATTCCTCTATGCGGCGGGACTGAAACTTCTGGAGAGTGATCCGATCCTTTTAGACAATGCGGGCAATTTTGAGCTTCATGCCCTGTACTATGGGGCACGCCGGAAAATCATCAGCCGCGAGCTGGCACTGGCGGCGGTCCGGGTAGTGCGTGCGTCCCGTTCGTACCGGGAGTTTTACAGACGTCTTTTGACGGAACTTTACGGGCTGTATCCGGAGACGGAGATTCTGGAGGCGTTCTGTGCAATGCTGATCCGGGGAGACTGCCGGGAGACAGCCTGTTTTGAATGGTATAGCCGGGCGCTGGAGGCAGATTTGAGTCTGACGCGCCTGTATGAATATTATTTATATGCGATGCCGGAGAATTATGACCGCCTGATGTCGCGTGAGGTATTTTTATACTTTTCGTATTCGGCAAATTTGGATGCGGGGTCACAGGCGAAGCTTTATGCGAACCTTCTTACCTATGGAACGCCGGATTCGGATATTTACCGGATGTACGAGCGGGCGATGGAAGAGTTTGCGGTGGATCAGCTTTTCAAGGAACGGATAGACGGTGCCCTGGCGGTCCTGTACCGGAAATTGATCTATCCGGAACTGATCGATACGCAGATGGCGCGTGTCCTGCCGGGGATTTTGAAATCCTGCCGGGTAGAATGCCGGGAACCGGCGATGAAATACGTGGTGGTGCGCCATGAGGAGCAGATGACGGAGGACGCGTATGTGCTGAACGAGGGCACGGCGTATGTGCCGCTGTTTTCGGAGCGCGATCTGGTTCTATTCCAGGATGAAAATGAGACGCGGTATGCGCGGGTAAATTGCGCCATCCAGCCGGTATTTACGGATATGGAGGAACTTTTACAGACCTGTTTTGAAATGAATCCGATGCATCCGTTCCTCTTTATGAATGCGTGTGCAAAAGCCTGCCGCAAGGAGGTGCTGACCGGGGACGATGCGATCCTTTTGGAGCACGCGGATCAGAAGATGGAGCTGCACCCGCTGTTTAGGGCAAAGGTGCTGTCAGCGATCGTGCGGTATTATAAGAGGATGGCGGATGGGATTGAGGATGCGAAAAAGGATGGAAGTGTTTCCTACCTTCTGAGCCTTGACAAGGACCAGCTGACGCGGGATGAGAGAAACGGCGTCTGCGGGACGCTGATCCGGTGCGGGCATTTCAGCGAGGCGTATGAGATGGTGTGCCGGTATGGTCTGGAGGGTCTGCCGGTCAATCTGCTGCTGCGGCTTTGCGGGAGAATGCTGCTTCAAAATCTCTTTGACCGGGATGACCACCTGCTTTATCTGACCTGGTATGTCTTTGAACATGAGAAGCCGGACAGTGTGATTCTCGATTATCTCTGCGAACATTTCAACGGTACGGTGGACCAGATGTACCGCGTCCTGATGCAGGGACTGCGGCTCCGGGTGGAGACGTACGATCTGGAGGAACGGCTGGTGGCGCAGATGCTCTTTACCGGCAATACATCAAAGTTAGACCGGGTGTTCGAGCTTTATGCGTCACGCAAGAAAACCGGGGAAAATATCGTGCGCGCGTATTTCACGGTCAAGAGCGTGGAATATTTTCTGGAAAACCGTCCGACGGACGACAAGGTGTTCGCATTTTTGGAGGGTGCTGTGCAGGGAAGCTCTGATCGGGAGCGGATCCCGGATATTTATCTGCTGGCGCTGACAAAGTATTATGCGACGCTGCCGGAGCTTTCGGAGGAACAGCGGCGCCTGTGCCAGTCGGTGGTGGATGTGCTTTTAGATGCGGGCATGATTTTTGCCTATTTTAAGGATCTGGCGCGGTTTATCCATATCCCGGGCAATATTTTAGATAAAGAAATCATCGAGTATCACGGAAACCGGGCGGTGCGCCCGTATCTGCGGCTGCGGATTCTGCCGCAGGAGGAAGAGTTCCACTATGAGGAAATGCGTCTCGTTTACCGGGATATTTACATCCGTGAAAAGGTGATTTTTGAGGGCGAGACGCTGGAATATCAGATCGAAGAGGAAGAGGACGGCGTCCGGAAGACGAAAGAAAAGGGAGAGATTTCCTGCCGGGAGATTCCGGGACGCAGCCGGGAAAGCCGGTTTGCGGCGCTCAATGAGATGAGTCTTTCTTTAAAAGTAAATAACGAGACGGCGCTTCGGGAAAAGATGCGGGAGTACCAGAAGAGAGATGCGGCGGTAAGCGCACTTTTCCCGATCGTCTGAGGAAAGGGACAGACGGACAAACGATAGATGAATGGACTTATAATTGGCATGGATCTGTGCGATTCATGCACACATATATCCTGTCAGGGTCAGGATACGATCTGGTCTTTTCCGACCCGGATCGGAAAAGAACCGGATTCGGATGTCTGGCGGGTGGCAGAGGAGAGTGCCGGGGGCGCGTTAGAGGGCATGGTAGTGGAAGATAAGCTGCTTTCCCTGGCGATGAAGGACGGCACCGCTACGATCGACGGCGTCCGCTACGAGGGCTTATATCTGCTGAAAATGTTCCTGAAACAGGTGCTTGCGATTCCCAGACAGGCGTCCGGAAAAGGAGAGATAGAAAACTTGGTGATCACGGTGCCAAAGCTTGAGGTAAAGCTGCTGGACTGCCTGATGTATTGTGCCGATTTTCTGGAAATCGACCGGAGCCGGGTGCATGTGATCAGTCACGCGGAGAGCTTTGTATATTACGTGATGAGCCAGAAACGGGAAGTCTGGAGCAACCAGGTGGGAATGTTTGAACTTTCGGAGAATGGTCTTCATTATTATGAATTGAGAGTGCAGCGCGGGCTGCGCCAGATGCAGGTGGTCGCGGATCAGGAGGAACTGGAGGAGTCATTCCACTTAAATGTGCTGGACAGCGACGCGGGCATCCAGATGGCAGACCGGATTCTTTCCTCCTGTGCGGAACGGCTGCTGCAGAAGCGCCTGTTTTCAGCGATCATCCTGACCGGCAGGGGATTTGCACAGACGGACTGGGCGGCAGATTTTATGCAGCAGATCTGCAAACGGCGCCGGGTGTTTGCGGAGATGGATGTATTTACCCGAGGGGCGCTGATCCGCTCGGAAGATCTCTGTGAAGCGCAGAGTGCGTACCATTTTACCTGTATCTGTGAGGGGCGGCTGAAAACAACGGTTTCTCTAAAGATTCAGGAGCGTGAAAAAGAGGGACAGCTGGTGCTGGCATCCGCCGGGGACAGCTGGTATGAGACGAAAATGACGGCGGAATTTATTGTGTCGGGCACGCCGGAGGTGGAATTTTCACTCCAGCCGCTGGAACCGCGCAAAAAGAAGACGGTGAAGATTCCGCTTGAGGGATTCCCGAAACGCCCGGACCGGACGACCCGGATCGAGATGGCATTTGGATTTACCGGGGAAGACAGGATGATCGTCATGATACGTGATTTGGGATTTGGAGAATTGTTTCCGGCGACAAACCGGATGATTAAACAAGAGGTTTCATTATGAGTCTGATACTTTGCCGGCAGGAGCCGGTTCGACATCCTTTTTACATAGAACGGCTGGGCGTCCATATCGCATCGTCGCAGGAGCTGTGTTATGTCATTTATCAGAATCCGCTTCTGGTGCTGGATGGATTTGTGGATGACCGCCTGATTGAGTTTATCCGTTCGGAGCTGGGACTTTCGTTTCTGGCCGGCAAACTGGAGGCATGGCAGCGGAGCGGCGAGAGCCAGGACGAGCTGCCGATCGTGATTCTGCAGGAGTGCTGTTATTATACGGCAAAGGAGATTGCGGCATACCGCCAGAAATTGGCGGCATTTCGCAAAATGAATGCGGCGGAGTTCCGGAAAGAGACGGCGGATTACTATTTCCGCCTGCGGCAGTTTGGGACGGCGATCTATTACTACAACCGGATTCTGGAGGACTGGCGGGTCAAATCGCTGACGGACGAATTTACCGCGAAGATCTGGAACAATATCGGGGCGGCGTATGCCGGGATTTTCTGGTTTGAGAAAGCGTTTACCGCTTATGAAATGGCCTACAATTTCGACAAGAGCCCGGAGATGCTGAAGCACCTGTACCAGCTTGCCTTGATTGACCCGAAACTGGAGCTTAAGGAGCGCCATGCGGCTGCGATGACGCCGGAACAGAAGGAGATCTGGAAACGGGAACTCGACGAGGTGAACCGGACCGCGGAGAAGTGCGGGAATGTCCGCATGGTCGAGACGATGTTTGACCGCAATCCAGTCCGGCGGATGGAGAGTGCGGGAGAACTTTTAAATGGGTGGAAGAAGGAGTATCGGAAGATGCTCTGATTTTGCCCGCGCCCAGATACATCCCTTGGTCATGAGCACCGCGCTTTTTGGTTTTGTAACATTTCTTTACGAAAGGAGTTTTCCTATGCGCCTTTTGATTGTCCGCCATGCGGATCCTGATTACTCAATTGATTCCCTGACCCCGGCTGGCTGGGAGGAAGCAAAGCTTCTGGCAGACCGTCTGGCGCCGATTCCGGTGGCGGCTTATTATGTATCGCCGCTGGGGCGTGCGAAGGACACGGCGTCCCTGACCTTAAAAAAAGCCTGCCGCACGGCAGAAACCTGCAGCTGGCTGCGTGAATTTGCCCCGCAGGCGGTACATCCGGGAAAGGATTCCGGGCACTGTGTCTGGGACTGGCTGCCGGATGCGTGGATGGCGGAGCCGAAGTATTTTGATAAGGATCACTGGCATGAAACAGAAGTCTTTCAGAACGCCCATGTAAAAGAAGAGTACGACTGGGTGACTGGAGAGCTTGACCGGCTGCTCAGACGGCACGGATATGTGAGAAATGGATTGTTTTACCGGGCCGTGGCACCGAATGAGGACACGATTGTTTTATTCTGTCATTTTGGCGTCGAGTGCGTCCTGCTTTCCCATCTCTTAAATATCTCTCCGATGCAGCTCTGGCACGGAACCTGTGCGGCGCCGTCGTCGGTGACGGTGATCTATACAGAAGAGCGCCGCTCCGGCGTCGCATCCTTCCGCATGAGCCGTTTTGGGGATGTTTCTCATCTGTATGCGGGTGGACGCGAGCCGTCGTTTGCGGCGCGGTTCTGTGAGGTGTATACACGGTTTGATCAGCGGCATGACTGATGGATGTTTCTGTTATTATGTATCGCAATCGTTTGAATCAGCCGATAAATAAATTTTGTGTGAGAGGCTATTTACTGCTCAGCATCCCAATATTTTTAATCAACACCGAGATTGTCCCGTCCATGTTGGTGATAAACTCCACATGGTCGGGATTTCTGTATTCCTCCATCGGGATCATGATCTCGATGCCGGTGTCAGTGTACAGCTTCTGTTTCTGGAATTTCTTGATCGTCTGCTCATTTTTCGGCGCGACCGTCTCGTAGGAGAGGTTGTAGCGGTCGAGTTTTTCATCCAGCTCCTCGAGCATCTCCGGGCTGCCGGGAAATACTTTTTCGCGCAGTTCGGACACCTTGATTTCGCCCTGTTCCTCTAATTCATTACAGATAATGTCTTTGATTTCCATCTTTTTCTGTGCATCCTCGTCGCCGTAATATTTTTTGGCAACCTGATCGACGGCGCGGGTGACGATGTCGAGCTTGGATTTCTGGGAGAGCGGAGCGCGGCATTCGAGGAAGAGCTCGGAGAAATAGAAGCATTTTTCGCCGTTGACCTCATATTTTTTCTCAGCCAGAATCAGGGAGCCGTCGGAGAGATCGAGGACAAACGCCTCGGAGAGGCGCTGTCCCTGTCCCGGAAGCAGTGCGCGCTGTAAAATGATCTCGTTGCTGTTGCCGCCGTCCGTTTCCCTGGTCTGATGCGTGTAGGAGGTCTTGTAGTTCATCTTTAAGAATGCCAGATAATCCTTGCCCTTGCAGCCGAACACGGTCATCGCCACATCGGCGGCTGGAATGTCAATATTCGCATTCATGATGTCGTAGAGGCGCTCGGCGAGCTGTTTGCTCGTCTCGACGAAATTGTCCGGGGTGCAGTTTTGCAGCAGCTCTTTGACCTCGGATCCTTCTGCAAATGTACAGTGCTTGACATCGTCACTTTCCGTTATTTTCTCGATATGCGCTTTCAGGAAGTCGGAAAAATCGGGTCCGACCTCCATGCTCTGGTCGGAGAGAACCGGGATTCCCACCGAAGAATCAAGGATGTGCACGATGGCTGCCTTTAAAATCATATCTTCACTTTTCAATGTTATCTTACCTCCAGGTTATAACTTCTTTTGTAGAACCATTCTCGACGCACTCAAAGGAAACGGAGTCGCCCGCCTGCACGAACGGAAGCCGCTCGGAAACGGTGATCGCAGCGGTGTAGATGCTGTCGGTGCGGTCATCGGTCAGTGTGAAATAGTAGCAGGTGTTACCGGAAACGACGACATTCTCGATCGCCTCGACCATGCCGGAGACAGTCTCGCTTGCCGTCGGTTCCTTGGCCGTCGGATCTTCGATCTCTTCCTGCCCCAGCGTCTCACGGTAATTGCGCTTCGCCTCATCGATCGTCTGTCCGGTGCCGACGATCTGGTACTGCGCGACATCGACGAATGCATACATTTTCACAAGCCCTGCAGCATCTTTCAGGGAAATGAAATATGCCGGTCGTCCGGAAATATTTAAGAGAAGCGGGAAGGTCGCACTGTAATTTAAGTGCTGCACCTGTCCGCGCGCGGAATCCATTGCGGCGAGCTCGGTGGCACCCGGAACGGTGTAAAATTTCGTTTCTTTCGTCCGCAGGTTGACGAGGACGAAGCCAATGTTCGACTCATCTGAGGTTACAGAGCTCATGCCGGTGTACAGCCACACATCGTCGTCGATGGCGAGATAGTTGTAGCCGTAGGTCGTCCGGCGCACGCCGCGCTGACCGAAGATGGAGTTTAAATAACCATTCTGGAATCTGCCGTTGTCGTCGAGCTGTTCCATGATGAGGTTCGAATCATAGAGCTGATCGATCCACTGCGGTACATCCGCTTTGGCGTACCACTTAGATTCGCCGGTCTCAGCATTGACGAGGATCGCGCCGTCGATGTCCTTGCCGTTCCACCAGCCGATCCGGTAGGCGATGGTCGGCGCCACCCAGTATGGATTTCCATCGTCGTCGATCTCGAAGGAGACCGTCTCAAACATCCGTGTCGGGTAGCAGAAACGGATGTAGCGGTTGATATTGCGGAAGAAATATTCACTGGTGGAATACTTCATGCCGGAGGACAGCCAGACGAGATCGGTATTCTGATCGACCATATTGACAGCAATGTATGCCGGAAGTCCCTTCTTCTGGTTGTAAAGCCATTTGATCGGGTCGGCATAGCGCAAAGGCGTCACGCGGTACGGTGTCCCCTTGTAGTTGATCTGTGTGTAATTTTCCTGAATCTCAAACTGGGAGACCAGGTCGGTCATCTCACCGAGCTTTTTGCTTCCGAGCCGGGAGGCGGTGTCCTTATCAACGACCGGGATCTGCGACATGCCAAGCTCTGCGACATCTGAGGCAAAATCGCCCTCGGTAACGGTGATCAGATCGCGGTAGCGGGACGCATTAAAAAGCTGGACGCCCGCCGCTGAGGCGATCAGGGAAAAGAAGATCAGGACAGCGATCGCGATCATGCCATATTTGCACGGGCGTCCCATCGCCTTAAAACCGGCAAACGGACTGCCGGAGGCGTCGGCGTACTTGCGCCGCAGAACCATCCGTCCGGTCACAGGATCGCGCACGATCTCAACGCCACGGTTTTGCTGCACTGTTTTTAGGAATATGAGAATGCTTTCCATAAAGTTGACTGCCAGTACAATCAGAATGCAGATAATCAGGAATACGATGAAATCGTGATCGTGCAGGTTGATGGCTGGCATCATGGTGTAGAATACCAGAAAAATAAGGACGGCAGAGAGAAACAGACGTCCAAACGCTGAAGTGAATTTTTTCAAAGTAGAACCCTCCTGACTTGTTTTATGATAAAAAATAGCTGTTTCCATGAAAAAAGGATTTCGCTGATTGTAAATGTGATAGAACTCTATTGTATCGCATGACGAGAGATAAAATCAAGCCCGGAAACGGAATTTGCCGTGGCTTCGCATTTAAATACGGCAAATTCCCGGGTTGAAGTCGGGAAAAAAACAGTTGTCCTTCCGTCGAAAATATGCTATGATTACTATGTTTATTCAGGAGGTGCGAAGATGATCAAGACGATCCTTACGATCATATTTATTATTATCTGTGTATTCCTGTCGGCGGTAATCCTACTGCAGGAGGGCAAATCGGCAGGTCTGTCCGGTTCCATCGGCGGTATGGCTGACAGCTACTGGGGCAGAAATAAAAGCCGTTCTATGGAAGGAAAGCTGGAGAAGCTGACCAAATATGCTGCAATTCTGTGGCTGATCCTTGCATTAGTTTTGAATTTGAAATTCCTGTAAGGAACCTTTAAGAGGCTGTCGCGTGGCAGCGGGATCTGTTTCCTGAATCTGATATTTGCCGGTGGTTTCCGAGCAGATGCAGGGGTGAGAGGCAGAGAGCGCTGGACGTGGCAGCTTTTTTTCATAGGAAATGGCGCGAGAATGTGAATTAAGAAAGAGAAGTGAGATAGATTTGAACATATTTGATAAAATCATGGGAAAAATAAAGAGAAGCGAGGCTCAGAAATACGCAAAACAGCAGAAGCGCCAGGCGCAGATGCAGAGTGCGGCAGCCTCACAGAAAGAGGAAGGACAGAAAATGCCGGAAAATCGCAGGAGAGAAAGAGAGGCGTTTGAAAAACGTCAGCAGACGGAGATGAAGCTCTCGGACGAGATGCTGGAGAGGATCCGGAAAAATGCAGAACAGCGGTTTGCGATGCGGAAAGAAGAAGCGCGGGGAGAGAAAACGTCCGGAGAAATCCGGGAGAGCAGCGTACAGCGCCAGATTGACGGGGATGGGCTGATCGGCGAGTGGGAAGAGAGGTACGGAAAAAAGAAGAAAAAAACGGAGCGTGCGAAAGGTCCGAAAGAGGAATCGGTGCGCCGGAAAAAGGATAAAGCGGGAAAGAAAGACCGTGATCGGAAGTTTGAGCGTGAGATGGATAAGAAGCGCGAAAAGCGCGGCGAGAAGAAGTGTGAGGATATTGGCGCTTCCGAGGAGGAGTTTACCCGCCGCTGCAAGATGATTCAGGATGTCATGAATGAACCGGCATACGTGCCGATGAAGCTGAAGGAGCTGGCACTTCTTTTAAATATTCCGAAGGAACAGCGCCGGGAGCTGCAGCGGGTTATCGATCATCTGCTGGAGGAGGGAAAAATCAGCATGTCCCGCAAGGGCAAGCTGGGGCGCCCGGAGACATTTTCAGAGGCAGGTATTTATTCGGGACACCCGAAGGGCTTCGGTTTCGTGGCAATCGAGGGACGTGAGCAGGATGTGTTCGTTCCGCGTGAAAAAACAAAGGGCGCAATGCACGGCGATAAGGTGCTGGTTGTGATTGAGCAGGAGAGCGACGGCGGACGCAGAGCCGAGGGAAGTATCGTGCGGATCCTGGAGCACGCCAATCAGGAGCTGGTCGGTCTGTATGAGAAAAACGGCGGTTTCGGCTTTGTGATCCCAGACAATCCACGGATTTCACGCGACATTTTCATCCCCCAGGGGTGTGACGCGGGCGCAGTGACCGGTCATAAGGTCATCGTGAAGATCAAGGATTACGGAAACAGCCCGGATAAGAAGCCGGAGGGCGTGATCACCAGCATTCTCGGACATATGAACGATCCGGGAGTCGATATTTTATCGATCGTGAAAGCATACGGTCTGCCGGAAGAATTTCCGCCGGAGGTCATGGCGCAGCTTGAAGAGATCCCGGATGCCGTCCGCGAGGAGGACAAGGCGGGACGCAAGGATTTGCGCGATCTGCCGACAGTCACGATTGATGGTGAGGAAGCGAAGGATCTCGACGATGCGATCACGCTGGAGAAGACGGAGCAGGGTTACCGGCTCGGTGTACACATCGCGGATGTGACCCATTATGTCCGCGAGGGCAGCCCGCTTGACCGCGAGGCATTAAAGCGCGGAACGAGCGTGTATCTGACAGACCGCGTCATTCCGATGCTGCCGCATAAACTCTCAAACGGTATCTGTTCCCTGAATCAGGGAGAGGATCGTCTGGCGCTGAGCTGTATCATGGAGATCAATGACAAAGGCGTCGTGATCGGACATGAGATAGCAGAGACATTGATCCGCGTCGATCGCCGGATGACGTATACGGCGGTCAATGCGATCATCACGGATGATGATGCAGAGACGAAGGAGAAATATAAGGAATTTGTGGATTTATTCCTGCAAATGAAAGAACTTTCGCAGCTTCTCCGCAAGAGGCGCCAGGAGCGCGGTGCGATTGACTTCGACTTTCCAGAGAGCAAGATTTTACTCGACGCCAAAGGACGCCCGATCGAGATCAAGCCGTATGAGCGCAACGCGGCGACGAAGCTTATCGAGGATTTCATGCTGATGGCAAATGAGACGGTAGCTGAGGACTATTATTGGCAGGAAATGCCGTTCCTCTACCGAATCCATGAGAAACCGGATGAGGAGAAGATGGCGAAACTCGGCACGTTCATCAACAACTTTGGATATACATTGCGGATGCCGGGCGGCGAAGTCCACCCGAAAGAGCTGCAAAAGCTGCTTGAAAAGATTGAGGGCACGCCGGAGGAGGCATTGCTCAGCCGTTTGACGCTGCGCTCTATGAAACAGGCGAAATATTCGACCTTGAACTCCGGTCATTTTGGATTGGCGGCGAAATACTATACCCATTTCACCTCCCCGATCCGCCGTTACCCGGATCTGCAGATCCACCGGATCATCAAAGAGTGCTTGCACGGCAATATGGATGCGCGAAAAACCGCCCATTTTGAGAAAATCCTGCCGGAAGTGGCAGTCCAGACCTCGGCCCTGGAGCGCCGCGCTGACGAAGCCGAGCGCGAAACCGATAAGATGAAGAAAGTCCAGTACATGGAACATTACATCGGAGAAGAATTCGAGGGAGTCATTTCCGGTGTCACCAACTGGGGTTTCTATGTCGAGCTGCCGAACACAGTTGAAGGATTAGTTCATGTCAATGAACTGCGCGGCGACTATTTCGTATTTGACGAAGCACACTATGAGCTGGTCGGAGAGATGACGAGAAAGACGTACAAGCTCGGTCAGACTATCCGCGTTCGCGTGACTGCGTGCGACCGGTATGCGAGGACGATTGATTTTATGCCGGCGGTGTATTGGAAGTAGGAGATTGTAAAATAAGATGTAAAAAGTAGAGAGGGAAAGAGGAATTAAAATGGGAGCAGGAATCAAGATGGTGGCGAACAATAAGAAAGCCTACCATGATTATTTTATCGATGATAAATTCGAAGCCGGGATCGAGTTATTCGGTACCGAGGTTAAATCGATCCGCATGGGTAAATGCAGCATCAAGGAAGCATTTATCAAGATCGAGAGCGACGGTCAGGTGTATGTATTCGGCATGCATATCAGTCCATATGAGAAGGGAAATATCTTTAATAAAGATCCGCTGCGTGTGCGGAAACTCCTTCTTCACAAACTGGAGATCCGCCGCCTGATGTCGATGATCAAAGAAAAAGGATACACGCTGGTACCGCTGCAGGTGTATTTTAAAGGAAGTCTCGTAAAAGTGGAGATTGGTCTGGCACGTGGTAAGAAGCTGTATGATAAGAGAGACGATCTGGCGAAAAAGGATGCGAAGCGGGAGATTGACCGGGCGTTTAAGGCGAGACAGAAATAAAAGAAAAGATTCCATCTATGTACCGACTTCCAAATGTTAGACCTAAAAATCTAACGATTGGAGGTCGGTATTTTTACGGCTAAATATTTTTTTGAACTTAAAATTCTGTTTCGTTGTAAAAACAACTGAATTTC
>QWCH01004149.1_pt1 | contig 13706 bp, 8 predicted proteins | sample 1972671 | NCBI WGS metagenome assembly QWCH01 (sample SAMN09866713, study PRJNA288562) | Human gut metagenome isolate term3_stool, whole genome shotgun sequencing... | isolation source: gut | host: Homo sapiens | place: USA: California | reverse complement strand
CAGGATATAATGGAGGAAAATCAAATGCCTAATTTACGCGAACTGGAAAATGCACTTCCCGTTGGCCCTCTGAAAATCATTGCGTTAAACTCCGCAGAGAAGCTCGGCAGAAATGTCAATGATTATCTCGTAACATTCCGCAGAAATATGCGCAAGACCGTACATGACGATCCTGCATTCCGCGGCTATATCGAAAACAACTATCTGGTTGACGCCAGCTGCCCCCGTTTCGGCAGTGGGGAAGGCAAGGGTGAACTACACGAATCCGTCCGCGGTACCGACCTCTATCTTCTGGTCGATGTCTGCAACCATAGCCTGACCTATTCTTTAAACGGTTATACCAACCATATGTCTCCCGATGACCATTATCAGGACTTAAAAAGAATGATTGCCGCCGTAGAAGGTAAGGCAAAGAGAATCAATGTCATTATGCCCTTCCTGTATGAAGGCCGTCAGCACAAAAGAAGTGGCCGTGAATCTTTGGACTGTGCCTATGCACTGACAGAGCTCGCTGAAATGGGCGTTACCAACTTTATCACCTTCGATGCGCACGACCCCAGAGTACAGAACGCAACCCCTCTGTGCGGCTTCGATAACTTTACCCCTCCGTATCAGTTCATGCGTGCCCTGCTCGACAACGTGCCGGATCTCATCATCGACAAGGATCATATGATGGTTATCAGCCCGGATGAAGGCGCACTCGACCGTACCACTTATTTTGCAAATGTGCTCGGCGTCAACATCGGTATGTTTTATAAGCGCCGCGATTACTCTGTGATCGTAAATGGCAAAAATCCCATCGTTGCACATGAATTCTTAGGAGATAATATTGACGGCAAGGACATTGTGATCGTCGATGATATGATTTCCTCCGGCGGAAGTATGCTTGATACCGCCCGTCAGTTAAAGGAGATGAAAGCAAGACGTGTCTTCATCTGTACGACCTTCGGTCTGTTCACAGACGGCATGGCTGCATTCGACGAAGCCTATGAAAAGGGATGGTTCGACAAGGTAATCACCACCAACCTCACCTACCAGATTCCCGAACTGCTCTCCCGCCCTTACTACATCGAAGCGGACATGAGCAAGTTCCTGGCATCCATCATCGACTTTATGAACCACGATGTTTCCATGTCCAACGTCCTGACTCCCACCGAGAAAATCCGGACAATCCTGGAAAAATACAACAAACGCGAGTCTTATTTATAAATTCCGTTATCAGACAGCTATACTGTCCGGTATCTTTATAAAAGCGCAAAAAAGAATGTGCCTTGGCACATTCTCGTAGCGCGTTTTTATTTCATAGGACGCATTTTCCTATGAAATAAAAAGAGCGAACCACTGCAAGGTGCAGAATGGTTCGCTCTTTTTTGTTCATGACAATAGAATGCGCACAGAACGTGCATTCTATTGTTTGCTGTCAACTACGTTCCAAAATCAGTCAGAGTTTACTTCATCACCATCTCTGCATCTGCCGGAAGCTCAAACGGCAGTTTTCCGGGCTTTTGCTGATACCAGAATGCCACAGAGGTATAATCATCGTATCTCGGTCCTGTCCAGCCAAGGTTGTCCATTGTCATCTTAAAATTCTTCGAAAAATAAACCGGATCTTTTACATGGAAGCGGTAAAGCAAAAAGCGCTGCTGCTGGTTGTAAAACTCTTCGTTATCGCCAAGGATCGCATATAATCCGGTATACAATCCGGAGAAGGTCTGATATTTGTTCAAAATAATATCATTTCCGAACCCGTAAGATCCGCAGAAATAATCCTCCGTACCGGTATAATTCATGGAAGGGTATTTCGCACCATCAATATACATCTTGATCTCGCCTTCTACCCAGCAGGTGTTGTTGCCATTCATACCGGAGGAAAAACATACACCGGCAAACATTCCGGGACCCTCAACGTTGTCCAGCACAGTATAGGAACGTCCTTTCTGCACCGGATGCTCCTGTCTGTAAACTGCATGGAAATATCCGCTGTCCTCCGGAATTTCCCCGTGCCAGCCGGAAATCATATAAAACAGCGTCTGCTTCTGCTCTCCTCTGTTTTCCATTGTAATTTTACAATGCTTGTAAAAAGGCATCTCCCAGTAGCTGTTATAGCCGCGTCCCGGTGCAGTCAGCATCGTCGCAGCGTTCAGTACAACATACTTTCCATCCCTGTCCTTGAAATTTTCATCATAAGCGCATCCGAAAAATGCGGAAATCGGTGCTTCTACCGAAGGGAACTCCTCATTATCCCAATAGATTCTCATCACAAAGGAATGTCCCACATAGCCGGTAAACCAGATATGCGTAATCATACCCGGTCCGTCGGTATCGCATAAAACAACCGTTTCTCCCGGCTCAATATCGATACAGGGACGCAATTTTTCGCAGTCCTTTGCATGCGTGCCGCCTTCTCTGGTTCCTGTTGGATTCTCTGCGGAAAACCCAAAACTCTCTCTTTGCCTGATCTGAAAAAGTGATGTCTCCATATCAAAATCTCCCTTTCGCTGCTCTTTTGTATTCCTTTTCCGTTTTACAGCTTATGCTTATTATATCTGATTTGCTCTTATCTGAAAAGGGATAACTTGCATTTCAAAATCTATAGTTTTAAAAAGGACACAGAAAACTCCTTTGCAAAACACCTCCGGACGAGTTATACTGAAAGAAAAACGGGAGTGTCATACATGGACCAGAATGAATCCAAAATGCAGATCGCAGTACTGATCGATTCAGAAAACGTCAGTTCCAGATATGCATCTATCATTTTTAATGAAATCGAAACCTACGGCTTTGCCACTTATCGCCGCATCTACGGTAACTGGACAAAAAATAACGGCTGGAGTGAAAATATTCTTCTGGAGAATTCCATCACGCCGATTCAGCAGTTTAACTATACCTCGGGCAAAAATTCTTCCGACATGACGATGGTCATCGACGCGATGGACATCCTCTATTCCGGCAATGTAGACGGTTTCTGTCTCGTCACCAGCGACAGCGATTTTACCCGGCTCGCCATGCGCCTGCGGGAAGCCAATATGTACGTGATTGGTATGGGAGAATCCAAAACCCCTGCCGCCCTCACAAAAGCGTGCAACAAATTCATCCATCTGAATCTGATTTTTGAAGCAAGTGTTACCCTTTCCGAAAGTCAGACCGCCGAACTGCATGAAGACTTTTCCTCCGACCGCAGCGTCAAAGCGAATGCAGTTACCCCCATCGCTGATATCGAAGAAGCCATCATTTCTGTCATCAACGATAATGAAAACAAAGGGAAACTCACCTATATGGGAGAAATCGGCAGCCGTTTAAACAGCAAATTCACCGATTTCGATGTCCGTAACTACGGATATACCAAGCTCTTAACATTTATTCAGGACAAATGCGCCAAGCTCGAGCTGGTGAAAGAAAATTCCTCTTATTATGTGAAAGTCCGCGAAATAAACAATGTTTCCGAAATGCAGAAGGAAGTAACGGATCTCATTGAGAAAAGCGGCGGCAGTGTGGATAATCTCTCTGTCATCTACGACTGCCTGAAAAAGAAGCATCCGGACTTTGACCTAAAGGATTACGGCTACAGCCGCCTGTCCAGCTTTTTACGCAGCATGGGCAATATTTCCGTCCGTGGAAACGCTGTTACCCTAAAGGATGCAGCAAAGCAAAAGACTCGAAAAAAAACAAAACAATAGGATGCACATTTCGCGAATCTTCTATTGTCACGAACTATGAGAAACACGCTCCGCGAGTTTCTCAAGTTATCGCGGCAGTCGCCAAGGTCTCGTGCAAGCACGGACTTTGGCTCGTTGCACGCGTAAACAATAGAATGCACGCTCCGCGAACATTCTATTGTCATGAATAAAAACGTCCGGCAAAATGCCTTTGGATTTTTTCCATCTGCATTCTACCGGACGTTTTTCAGATCGTCTCAGGCTTCTTGAACGGATTCTGCGATCCGCTCTCTGATATAACTTTCCAGGAAATCCGCCGTCTTTTCAATCCCCATCCGGCTGCTGTTGATACTCAGATCATAATTACGGGAATCTCCCCATTTTCCCTTTACGTAATAGTTGTGGTACATCTTACGCTGGCGATCCTGCTTTTCGATCATATTCTTCGCTTCTTTCTCCGTCAGGTTGTGAAGCTTCATAATACGTGCAGTCTTGACCGGAATATCGCCCAGCACGAAAATCGTGATCAATCCTGGGGTTCCTGCAAGTTTTGTTTCCGAGCAGCGTCCTACAACGACAAAGGATTCTCCCTCATCTGCTTTTTTCTTCAGATACTCAAACTGTAAAAATGCTACATTTTCTTCTGCAGAACTTGAAAAACCATTCTGGCTTCTTGAAAACAGCAGTCTTCTTGGTTTCTCATCGTAGCGTCTTAATGTCTCGACATCTACGTTTTTCTCTGCTGCTACAGCGTCTAACAAATTATGGTCATAAAGCTTAATGCCATATCTGTTTGCCAGCTCTACTGCAATTGCATGTCCGCCGCTTCCAAATTCACGTCCTAATGTTATTATCAATTGATCACTCATTGCCATTCCTCCTGACGACAAAATTAATTTACCTTATTATATAACTTTGAAGTCAATTTGTAAATATTTTTATAAAACCTTGAATATATGATGTTGAAGCAAGCTTGCATCGGATTTCTGACCTTTTGACCCTGGTATCATATTACATATATCTGGCAAATATAAACAGCATAGAAATCAAAACAACAATGATGGTTGCCGGTGCTGCATATTTACAGTACTTGCCCCATCCAATCGGATGACCATTCTTTGAAGATACGGAAATACCTACTACATTTGCGGAAGCACCGATTGGTGTCGCACTTCCTCCGATATCAGTACCCATTGCCAGTGCCCAGGAAAGTGTCTCCAAATCAACACCCTGCAGTGCTGACAAGCTTCTGATAACTGGAATCATGGTTGCTGCAAACGGGATATTATCAACGAATGCACTTGCAAATGCTGAGATCCATATGATAATTGCTACCATTAACTTTGTGTTGGAACCACTTACCTTACTGATAAATTCAGCAATTACTGTAAGAACACCAGTCTGCTCCAAACCACCAACAACAACGAAAAGTCCAACAAAGAACAGCAGTGTCTTGTAATCAACCTTCTTTAACAGCTCTGCTGCATACTTATGCTCTACAATCAAAGTAATAATTGCAATAAATGTACCGATGAAAGCAACTGTCAGTCCTGTATTTGCATGTGAAACAAGAAGAACAACTGCGATCAGGAAAATAACAACGCTGCTAATAAACTCCTTCTTGTCTGTAATGGCAGAATTTGGATCTGGACAAGATGCCGGATCAACAAGCGCTGTTCCCGGCGCAACAAGCTTCTTTCTGAAGCAGAAATAAAAGTAAACTACAACCACAATAAGTGAAATCGCTGCAATGGCACCAGTATTTGTCAAGAAATCAAAGAAGCTGTAGCCCATTGAGGTTCCGATAATGATGTTCGGCGGATCTCCGCACATGGTTGCTGAGCCACCAAGATTTGCACAGAAAATCTCTGCGATAATCATTGGTACCGGATTGCTCTTTAACAAAAGACAAAGTTCAATAGTAACTGCTGCCAAAAACAAAATAACTGTAATACTGTCAATGAACATAGCCAGTACAAATGACATGATCATAAAGGTGACAAATACAGCAGTTGGCTTATAGTGAACAAGTCTTGCAATCTGTAGACAAAGCCAACGGAAAAATCCTGCCTTTCCCATTCCTTCAACCATGATCATCATACCTGCGATAAAAATGATCGTTGACCAGTTGATTCCAGATGAAGACTCTCCTGCCTCACTGGAAGCATGCCAGAAGTCCGCCGTGAAAATACTTCCAATATTCAGCGTCTCCATGATTGCGCTGCCGCTATGCATTGTGATACCGAATACTAAAATGATCATAAGCAGACCGCAGCCTAGTGTTACAATGTGTCTCTCTATCTTCTCAGTAATGATCAGGGCGAACATCACGAGAAAAATAAGGACAGCTAAAATCTGTGATACCATAATGTATCTCCCCACTTTCATATAATAGCAAATGGCAGCCGCAAGCGTCTGACCTTTGCGGCTACCATTATAATGCGATCTTCAAGAAATTGGAAGATCAAATTTCGTTTTTTTGAAAATTTCTTTCAATTAGCCCTTTGCATCAAGAATTTCCATCAATGTCCATGCTGTGCGAATGTTATAGTTTGCGAATGCAAAAAGTCCCTTGCCTTCTGTATTCACTGCAACAGCATATGGAAGACGCTCGTCTCCGACATGAAGTGCCTCATGCAGCTGATACAAATATGCATCATTCTTTACTGTCACGCATACAAGATTTAATCCTGCATGAAGTACACGCTGTAATGTCTCGTTCTTTAAAACATCCGTATTCTCAAGTGCAATTATAACTCTGTATCCCTGACTCTTGTAAGCTTCCTTACACTCAAGGATCTCCTGGAACAGATGCTCTGTCGGCTCTTTTCCTGGATCTGCAAAAACAAGAATTGATTTTTGTCCCCGATAAAGTGAAGTCATCAAAACAGGATCACCAACCATCATTCCCTCTGCTGTCACCTGCTGTACTGTCGCATCACTAAGCTCTGCCTCATGGCACTTTTCGGCAATCTTTGCCGGTGCCTGACGAAGCTCAAATACACGATCTTCGCTCATAACAAAGCTACTTGCGATACAGCTGACGCCACCATCAATCTGACGCTGTGTGGTGATGATGCGGTAAGCACCTTTCGCCAAGGAAAGTTCCTTTTCTTCTCCCGGCTCAATTGCAAGATCATCATAGTTTTGCGTCTGATAAACATCATTTTCAAAACGGGCAATCGTCATATGAAGCCAGTACTCAAGCTTACGATCAGATTTATTTACTAAAGTCAGTGTTACCTGCTTCTCTGGCTCATCTATCTTTTGAACTTCCTTTTCCATAGACTCAAAGCAAATCTCACCGTTCTTTTCGCAAACGCCCTCTGCCTTTCCTGTTACTGGATTTAAGCGTGCCAAAATACCAATAGCACGGCAAATCTCAACAAAGACAACTCTCTTTGAAACCTCGGTAATGATCTCACACTTTATACAGCCATCTGCCTCTGCCGGCCAGTTTCCTGTTCCATAATCCGGCACTGTATTTAAGCCATGATTTACATACTCCCATACCATCTTTGCAGTCACTGTGCCATCCTGTGGGAATACCTTTTTTTCAGATAACAGAGAAACAATACGGCTTCTGCTTCCCATAAGCTTTTCATGACCAGCACGCGGTGCAAGCAAATATTTCTGGTAAAGCTCTGTACAGAAATTGTTCTTATATGGCAATGCAACACGCAAATATGATGCAAGTACCTCTGCTGTAGTATCAAGAAAATCCTTATCACGAAGCGTATCAAGCATCAGACGCTTATCCTCATCTGTAAACTCAGTCATCTGTCTGAATTTTTCAAGCTCCTGTCTGTTTCCTCTTGCATTGACAAAATAGCGATTCCACGGATCACTGCTGTCTTTATCTTCCTTTACAAAGCCTTCCTCATAATCAGCGCGAATCTTCTCACACTCAGCAAGGCGAGCCTCATGCACACTCTTCATCTGTGCACCAGTACTCTTTGGCATAGCCTCAATCGGCGGGTTCAAATCAAAGCGCTCCTCGATTATGCCTTCCATCTTCTCTGGATCTGCTGCCTGCTCCATCTTTAATACAACAGACTGCTGCTCTCTCATATCAATTTTCTGGCCAAGATATTTTCCATTGTAAACGGTGCATACATACAGATCACCCTTACCTGTCATAAAGGACACACTGCCATCAGATGCTGTTTTTTCTTTATGAAGTGGGAAAAGCTCACTATAATTGACAAGACAGAATAAAACAGAAACATTCTGCACTGGTACGCCATGATCAGTTACTGTTACAGTCAGCTTCGCACAATCTGCATAGCGCTCTGTTACATTCATCAGCGCATAAAGCGGTGTCTTGTAGGCTATTTCTGCAGAGCTTTCCAGGTCTGAAAATGCCTTTGCATGAACAAGCATTGCCTTTGATGCAGCTGCAGTAAACCAACCCTTATCAAGTACTGGTTCTGGCTCACATGCTCCAAGATAATGCCAATCGCCATCTGCCCACACCTCAACCCATGCATGGTTGTCATCACAGTGTGCCCAACGCGGAACATAACACTGTCTTGCTGGAATACCAACACTTCTCATAGCAGATACAGCAAGTGTTGATTCCTCACCACAGCGTCCACGAGCGGAATTGCACATACCAAATGGCGCCAGAGTACGATCATCAGACGGAATATAGGTTGCCTTTTCATAACACCAGTAGTTAACCTCAAGTGCGGCCTCTACCATTGTCTTTTTATCCTTCACACGATCAACAAGCTGTCTGTAAATCCACTCACGGCTCTTATCAAGATCCTCGTTATTGACACGCACGCATAATACATATGTAAAGAACAGCTCTGCCGGCACCTTTTTTGCATATGGAACATTCGCATACATATCGAGTGTTGCCTTTACATAGGATGCAATCACTTCTACATCATAAGATACAATATCACACGGATGCATATATGCGTAAAGGTACTTCATGCAGACTGCCTCGTCCTCATCTGCGCTTTTAATCCACGCATCTATCTCTCTCTTTTTGTTCGGACAGCAAGCCATCCACTCTTCATACTGCTTTTCAATTTTTTCCTTCAAAGACGGCTCTAATGCTAACAGCATTTCTTATCTACCATTCCTTTCTCATTAAATCTTTATTCTGTCAGCTCAACCTCCAGCACGGTATCTACTGCATCTGGCAGAACTGGATCTGGTCCAAGATTTGCAAACACGATATCTGGGTAATCGGTATGAACCCAGCTGTCAGAAATCGGTACCTCACTTCCATCACATAGAAGACGTATCTTCTTTATAGTACCTGGCTTAATTCCTGTAAGCGGCACTGGTCCCATCGTATTTTCAAACATGTGGTAATACAAAAGATTTCCATTTCTTGTCACACGACCATAATCTGGTTTTTCGATTCCTGCCAGTCCACAGCCATAAACACTCTTACTGTTTTTCTTCATCCATGCACCGATCTCGCTCAAAATCTGCATCGATTCAGGCGGGATGTTTCCATATGCATCTGGTCCAACATTCAAAAGCATGTTGCCGCCCTTTGATACACACTCTACCAGCTTTTTTATGATCATTGAGGATGGCTTAAAGAACTTGTCTCTAGCACAATATCCCCAGTTGTTGTTCATCGTAATACATGCTTCCCAGTTCAGCGGATCACCGTTTACATCGCGAATACCATGTGGCGGAATAATCTGCTCTGGGCTTACAAAATCTCCGTGATATGGAGTTGGGTTTCCTGTTGCCAGTGAGCCATATCCCTGTCCACTTGCTTCTAATCGGTTATCAATAATAACCTGCGGCTGAAGTTCTCTGACCATATTTACAAGCTTTGTAGCACCCCACTTTTCTCCCATCATATCGTCATAGGAGAAATCAAACCACAGCACATCAATCTGGCCATAGTTAGTACAAATCTCGCGCACCTGATTATGCATAAATGTTACATAATTATCCCAATTACGATTTTCATTCGTGTAGGCTGGGTTATTTCTCATTGGATGCTGACGATCGCCATAATGTGGAAAATCATCATGATACCAATCGATCAAAGAAAAATACAGACCCACCTTCAAGCCTTCTGCTCGAACTGCTTCTACGTACTCTGCAACAAGATCGCGGCCGCATTTTGTATTAGTAGACTTGAACTCTGTATACTTACTGTCAAACAGACAAAAACCATCATGATGCTTCGCTGTTAATACTACATATTTCATACCGGCTTCTTTTGCCGCTCTCGCCCATTTCTTTGGATCATAATCCTTAGGATCAAACTCATAAAAATATTTCATGTAGTCTTCCTTCGGAATTTCCTCAACACTGCGCACCCACTCGCCTCTTGCCGGAATTGAATACAGTCCCCAATGGATAAACATTCCGAATCTGGCATCTACATACCATTCCATTCTCTTGTTGTACTCTTCACGATTAAACTGGTACATATATCCTCCAATCTGCCAGAGCCTTTTGGCTCTGACATTTCTCATTGATTAGCCCTTTACTGCTCCGATCATAACACCCTTTACGAAGTATTTCTGAACAAATGGATAAATTATCATAACTGGAACTGACGCAATAACGATAACAGAGTACTGAAGAAGATCCTTCAAACCTCTCTGTCTTGCCAGTGCATCGGCATTGCCCATCATCGTCTCATCAATATCATTCATAATAAGGATCTCACGAAGGATGATCTGTAATGGCTGTAAATAATTTGCCTTCTGTAAGTACAAAATTGCATCCTGATAGGAGTTCCATCTTGCAACACCATAGTACAGAACAAGTACTGCGATAATAGGTTTTGACAGCGGAACAACAATACGAATCAAATACTTAAATGGTGTACATCCATCAATCTCGGCTGCCTCATACAGCTCATCTGGAATGGAGTTGATCATATATGTTCTTGCAATGATCATGTTGTATGTAGACATTGCGCCTGGAATAAGCATTGCCCAAATGGTATCTACAAGACCAAGTGCATTTACAAGCATGAAGCTTGGAACCATACCACCAGAGAAATACATTGTGAATACGAAGAACATTGCAACCTTATTGCGCGCGGTAAACTCTTTTCTTGAAAGAGGATATGCACAAAGAAGTGTCATTACAATGTTGATAAATGTTCCGAATACCATGTAGAACAGGGAATTACGAAAACCTGTCCAGAACTTTTTATATGTAAATACTGCCTCATATCCTCGCAGTGTAAAGTCCTTCGGCCAGAAGGATACCTTGCCGCTGATCATCGCCTGCGGATCAGAAAAGGATGCCGCAATGATATGAAGTACTGGAAGAAGCACGATCAATACAATGATCGTCATAACCACATACAGCAAAATTGTAAAAAACTTGCCTAGTGGGCTTTCCATTCTAAACTTGCTAAAACGGTCGTTTGATTTTACCTGTGTCTTACTCATTCGTTTCTCCCTCCTTTACCACAGACTCGTCTCTGTTACCGTCTTACAAATCTTGTTTACTATAACAAGAAGAATAAAGCTTACAAGAGACTGGAACAGACCGGCCGCAGTTGAGAATGAGAAATCACCTCTCGTAAGACCAACCTTGTAAACGAATGTTGAGATTACCTCTGCACGGTCTATATTCATATCATTCTGCATCAGATAAACCTTATCGAATCCGATGTTCATAATGCTTGCACAGTTAAAGATAAGCATTGTGATAATTGTTGGAACGATTGCCGGCAGATCCACGTGAATAATTCTCTGGAAACGGTTTGCACCATCTACGATAGCTGCCTCTTGAAGCTCAGGACTTACACCGGCAAGTGCTGCTATATAAATAATAGAAGAATAACCAGCACCCTGCCAGATACCACTCCATACATAAAGTGACGGGAACAGATTAACTTCACCAAAGAAGTTAATAGGACCAATACCGATTGACTGCAGTGCGCGGTTGATGATACCAGTACGCATATCCATCATACGCATCATCATACCAACCATAACAACGGTAGAAATAAAGTATGGTGCATAAGTAACCATTTGGATAAATTTCTTATACTTCTTGCTTCTCATCTCGTTTAACAGAATTGCCAGAAGAATCGGAATCGGGAATCCTGCAATTAAACTATAAATACCAAGATATAATGTATTGAAAATAATTTTTCTGCTGGATGGTGTTGTAAAGAACTGCTTAAAATACTTCAGTCCAACCCACTCACTTCCTAAGATTCCCTTTCTCGGGGAATATTTCTGGAATGCAACGATAATTCCACCCATCGGAATATAGGCAAAAACAAATGCATAGATCATCGGCAATGCAATAATTGCCCAGAACTGCCAATTATAGCTCTTTCCGAGCTTCTTTTTCTTTTTTGGTTTACTTATTTCTTTCAAGATCAGGTGACCTCCTTTTTTTGTTTTTTTTCATGACAGCACTTTTATTCTGACTTTTAACTTACACATTACGATCAAAATTCATTAGAAAAAGGCAGGTGGAAGTTCCACCTGCCTCCTCCCCAGTCAGATCATCTGCCACAGTATATACACATCAGCTTATTCAGCCTTAAACTGTCTGTCATATGCTGCCTGATAGATATCGATCATAGTCTGAAGACCACATGCATCCAGTTCCTTCAGATAGGTATCCCAATCATCATCAAGGCTCTTTGTTCCCGTAATAAATGCAACCTTTGCACTATTGATATAATTCTTAACCTCAACCTGAATAGTCTGCAGCTCGGTAGACTCATCAGCTGTCATCTTAAGATCTGGCAATACATCAAGATCACCATTCTCTGGATTCTGTCCATATGGCTCCTGCTTTTCCTTTGTTGCATCATACAGAAGTTTCTCAAGACCTGCACTTGTACCAGTATCTACATCCGGATCAGTTGCAGCGCCCAGACGATAATCAGCTGGTGCATAACGGATTACAAGATCCTGCCAGTCATGATTCTGTACCTCAGAAGAATACTGAGCATCATCAGAGATCTTATACATAGCCGGCTCACCATTTAAGCCTACAGAACCATCGTTTGGCTCCCATACCCAGTCTTTTCCTTCATCAGCACCAAACTGTGCGGAGATATCACCTTTCTCAGAGAAGAAGTAATCTACCCAGCGAAGAACTGCTGCCGGATTTGAACACTTGTCTGTAATAGAAAAGCTTCCTGTCTCAAGACCACTATATTTGAAGTATGGTGTAATGCGTGTTCCATCCGGACCTTCCAGAGGAGAAATACACTGATACTGTCTGTAAACTTCATTGTTGGAATCAGAATCAATTCCATCGGAGATGGTTCCAAATGGAACGAACAGAACCGGAACATCTTCCTGATTCATGATGGTACGAAGCTGCTCTGAATCCTGCGTAAAGTTTCCATCATAGATTGCACCGATATCATACAGGCTCTTGATATAGCGAAGACCCTCTCTCCACTCCTCGGTGGTAGCCGCACTAACCATCTCTCCGTCTGGAGTTAAAGCAAGCTTTCCGTACTCACCGGAATCCAGTGTGAATGAACCCATCAGCCATGCAACGAAATCTACATACCAACCGCTGCTTGCGCCGCCGATTGCGATCTTGTCTGGGTAGGTCTCTACGAACTTCTTACATACATCGTAGAACTCCTGAGTGGTCTGCGGAACATCAACACCCATCTCATCCAGATACTTGGTGTTTACCCACATCTTACGAGCATACTGGCAATGATAGCACTCATTCAGACCAGCAAGCTGATAGATATGTCCATCAGTTTCTCTCATCTGATCCAGATACTGACCCATCTTCTCCATGTAGTTTGGCATATTTGCCTCAATAAGATCATCCAGTGGAATAAGGATGCCTTCCTCAACGCCCCACTTTGCTGCGTCTGGTGCATAGTGCATAATAACGTCCGGATAAGTACTAGTATTAAACTCCATGTTCAGCTTCTCAGCACGATCATCACGTGCAACTGCCTCGAAGGTGAACTTAATGTTGGTCAGATCTTCCATGTACTTTGTAAAGTCGTTTGTCTGGAAGTCCGATGACTGCGACATCTTTTACTTTATCAAAGGCACTTAAGAAGTTTTCAATCTGTACTGGATAAATGTTTTCTCCTCC